>RCNE010000008.1_pt1 | contig 68887 bp, 61 predicted proteins | sample 2041361 | NCBI WGS metagenome assembly RCNE01 (sample SAMN09708229, study PRJNA481090) | Marine sediment metagenome, whole genome shotgun sequencing project. | reverse complement strand
GACGCGTTCCACCCGATCTACACGTGCAGCAGGATGGCAACCCGCTCGGCGCTGACAGGCCACAATCGGCCCGCTATTGCGGGACGACGATCAGGCTGAGTCGGGTTCGTCGTCGACGACAGCCTCTTCGCCCTCGAGAGCCTCGTCAATTTCGATCTGGGACAACAACTCCTCGAGGTCTTGGCGCGCCTGGTTCTGAAGCCGGGCGTATTCGCCGAAGTCAGGAAGCGCAGCTTCGGCGTCGGCGAACATCTGGAGAATCGAGCCGAGCCGAGCAACCACTTCTTCGCTGGCTGCGCCGAGGTCGATCGCTCCGCTTGGGCCCTCGCTTCCGGCTTCGGCTTCGAGAACGTCCGGCACCGACACACCCACGAGCGCCGCCGCATCTTCGATGGGGATGTTGTAAAGCTCGGAGAGGGCGCCCGCGTATGTTGGCGCGAAGCCAATTCGATCACCTTGTACAACAGCGACGAACTTCACCTGCGGTTCGGTCACCTCGTTCGGGCTCTCTGCTGGTGGTTCGCGCTGCACGTAGAACGGGCGCACATACACAACTGCGTTGTCGACCATCAGCACCATGAGGTTGCCGGACAAGAACTGCGAGCCACCTCGACCAAGCTGCGTGCTCTCCTCGGAGATCTCCGGATCCGAGTTCAGGATCTCGTCGATCTGGAACGGACCACGTGCAAGCACGTTGTCGTCGACAGTCATCTCGTACTCACGCAGCTCGAGGTTGCCCTTGTCATCCGTGCGACCAGCAAAATAGGACGTGAGCTCGCGAACCGCCGATGGAACGAACGGGCGCGAGATCAAAAAGCTCGGCTCGTCTTCATCGGGCAATTGGGTGACTTGGTAGTAGGGATCGACCGGTCGGCTTCGATCGGGAACCGTGCGGGGGTTGGTCGGATCGCTTGTGTCGATGCGAGTGATCGGCTGACCGTTCGAGATGGTGTCGGAGTTGTCCGCAATCTCCCAGGCGAGGTCGCCGGTGAAGAAGTCGCCCACTTCATCGAGCTGGTAGCGACCCCACATCCCGGTCTGCATGACAAACAGATCGTTGGGATACCGCAGGTGACTGCTCACCTCTTCGGGCATCTCGGACGCATCTTGGAAGAGATCGTCGAAGGCTTGGCGATACGACTTGAGGATTGGATCCTCGGTGTCGACGACATAGAAGTCGACGGTGCCGTCGTACCCGTCCACAACAACCTTGACCGAGTTGCGCACGTAGTTGAACGTCCGTCGCAATCCTGATGACCTCGGCAGCTGAGAGACATCGCCAAACTCGCCATACGGGAATCGGTCCGAGGTCGTGTAGGCATCGATCACATACGAGATGCCCCCGCCGACCACGATTGGATACGGATCGGAGTCGTACTGCAAGAACGGAGCAATTCGTCGCGCGCGTTCGGTGACATCTCGGGCGAACATCACCTCGGTCTCATCGGTGATGATGCCCGAGATGATGGGCTCGATTGCACCGAAACGGAACGCGAACGCAAGACGAGAGAAGAGGCTCGACATTGGAATGCCGCCCTTGCCGTCGTAGCTGTAGCCATCGATGAAGTCGAACTCAGCAGAGCTCGTGCCCACGACTCCGTACTGACTGATGCCCTCACCGAAGTAAATCTGGGGTTGATTGATGACGACCGAGTCTTCGAGTTGGTTTTCGAGTGGAGCGTCGCCGATCAAGAAGATGGGTTCACCGTTCGAGTTGAATTGATTTGCCGGCGCGAGCACTAAGCCATACCCGTGGGTGCGAACGGCGTGGCGGATCTCCCACGACAAGCTCGATTGGTTGCCGAGTTCACGGGCACCAACAACGACTGGAGTGAGCTGTCCGTCGATCTCATATCGATCGACGTCGACCGCACCATCGAAGTCGTCGTATACCAGACGGTCTCGTTGGTTGAGCGTGAATGAATCGTCAACGATTCGGGGATCGAGAAGTCGGACGTTCGAGAACACGCCGCGATTCGCAAGTACTGCCTCACGACTGAGGAGATCGTCGCTGAACTCGAATTCGCCAGCAATGACCTCGTCGAGCCCAAGGCCGACACGGGTCGCTTCGATGTTGCGCTCGATGTAGGTGCGCTCACGAGCGAGTTCGTCAGGTGCAACTTGGAATTGCTGGATGACCGCTGGGTAGATGCCTCCGGCGAGGACAGCGATGAGCGCCCAAAGCCCGACGGCTACCGACGGCAAGGCCCATCCACGGCGCCAGATGTTGGCGACCAACAGGCCGACCGAGAACAACGAGATCAGCAGAAGGAGTTGGATTGCGGGAAGTGATGCATTGATGTCGGTGTAGAAGGCACCTCGTCGAAAACCCTGGCTCGAGGTGAGCAGCTCGAACCGCTGGAGGTAATAGTCGGCTGCCTTTAGCAGGGCCAGGATCGCAAGGATCACCGAAAGGTGCGCCTTGACCTGAGGCGTCGTGCGACGGTCGACGGTTTGAATTCGAATACCACCGTTGATGTAGTGCCAAATAGCGGTGATGATCCCGATAATGATGAAGGTAGCGAAGAACCAGCTGACGACGAACGTCAGGAACGGTAGCCGGAACATATAGAACGAGAAGTCCTGCGAGAACAGTGGGTCGACCTCTCCGAAGTCAACCGGGTTGGTGAATAGCACCCATTCGTTCCACTGGGCAGCTGCGCCGCCGCCTGCCACGAGAGCGAAGAAACCCGCAATCGCAAATCTGATTAGCCCGTTCCGCCGACCGACCGTGTCGTGCCAACGAACGAGCAGTTCCTCTTCCGGGCCAGGTGGCCGAAGAGCCGGTGCGATGCGATCGGCGATGACCAAGTTGAGCCACGCAAGAACGAAGAAGATCGACACGAAGACGACCGAAAGCACGATCTGCGCGCCGAGGATGCCGGTCCAGACCGACGTTCGACCGAGGTCATCGAACCACAGGTAGTCGGTGTACAGGTTGAATAGGCCACGTAACGAAGCCAGAAGAACCAGCGCAGCAACGATGACGATTGCGCCCACAGCACGCCGTCTACCCGACCGCGCGACGTTGGACTCCGGTTGTTGTTCGGTCTCCATGTCCGGTTGAGACTACCGCCGTCAGGAGCGGTCGGCGGATCGCCCCATGGCCATCCGGCACACCTGATCAGCACAGACAGCAATACGCTGCGTCTTGACCTCTCGGTAGATGTTACGAAGCGACGAAACTGCACCTTCAGAATCGTCCCCGGCATCGGCGAGCGCGTCCCCGACTCGGCGGCGAATTGAGTCGACTAGTTCATCGACTGGTTGCCGTAGCTGCTCATCACTCGACGCAACATCGTCGATCTGGGCAACGACCTCAACCCAGTAACCCTCAACGTGTACAGATGACTCGCCGAGAAGTTGCTCAAGCGACGGCAGTACGTCAGAACCCTTCACCCGAGACATGGCTCGACTCTGTTCATCGGCAAGAACGCGCTTCAGCCGTCGTGCGACATCGGTGGAATCGACCTCGATGTCTGCGGCTTGTTCCACTGCGGGCTTCGACGATGCCTTTTTCGCTGTCAACTTCTTGGCCGTCGACTTTTTTGCTGCGGCCTTCAAGGACGATTTCTTCGTCGGCGCCTTGGCCTTCTTTGGAGCAGGTGTTGGCGTCGACCTCAGGGTCGCGAACAGGTCTCCAACTGAATCTTCGTCGTCCATTGAGTCGAGGGTCGAGTCGTTGACGATCTCGTCGATTTGAAGGTCGCTGGTGTCAGATGTTTCGGTCGGCTCGAGAGACTGGACTGCTTCGAGGACCGGGGTCTTCGGCTCGGGAGAGACAGACTTCGATGAACCCCCGCGGCCCATCGACGCATCGCGCCCAGTGGCTGGGTGAGTTTTGGTGTCGACGTCGTTGCGGGCCAGGTCGAGTTGCACAACGTCGGCAAGACCTGCACCAGACGGCGGTCTCGACGAGGTGTCCTCTGATTCAGAGTCGTCTGTGGCGTCGGAATCATTCGATTCGACCGCTGGACTGATGTCTTGTGCCGGGGCGGGGGCGGGCTCGGCCAAGTCGGAATCGACCACCTCAGCTTCGGCTGCAGTCAAAGCCACATCTGACTCGTCGGCAGTTTCTTCCATCGGAGCGTCGTCGACCACGGCCTCCGGAGGCCGCGTAACTACAGGCACCGGACCCGTGTCGAGTAGTCCGGTGAGCCGCGCGGTCTCGATTTCGGCCTCGAGTTCCTCGATGGTGGTGTCCGAGACCGAATGGCCGGCCGTCTCCGCGGCGGCGCGAGCCTCGGACATGGAGATCGTCAATTCCTCGGAGATGTCGTCGAGAGCACGGCGAACGGTTTCGTGCGATGCGAGAAGGCGCTCACGACCAGCACGGAGCTGTTCGATCTGGCGTCGGGCCGACGACCGGCGACGAGCGAGATCCTCAAGGATCTGACGTCGTGTCAGCTCGGCCTCACGAACGATCCGTGCGGCGTCAGCGTCTGCTGATTGACGTTCGCCAGCGACGCCGGTTCGCAGCGACTCGGCATCTACTTCAGCACGAGCGATGATCTGCGCTGCGGTCTGCTCGGCGTCTTCTGCGCGTTCGGTGCGCAATTGCTCGGCGCTCACGCGAATCTTCTTGACTTCCTCGTCCGCGAGAACCGACCGCTCGGCATAGATCTCTTCGGCTGCAGCACGGATGTCGTCAGCTTGCGATTCAGCCTCGGCAATGCGATCCGCAGCCGCTGCACGGGCTTGGGCCAACACGCGAGCTGCATCCTGACCGAGACGTTCGGTGAGCGCATCCTCATCGAGTTCAGCTTGGGGGACAGGATTCGCTTCGGCGCTTGCGAGCTTGTCTCGTAGCGTCTCGACCTCAGCTGATAGCGACGATCGTTCGGCCACGAGCCCGTTCACGGTTGCTGCGGCCGATGCCAGATGTCGCTTCACCGCGTCAGGATCGAAGCCGCCCCGACGCTTCGTATCGAAGGCCTTGTTCGTTATCTCGTCGGGAGACAGATACTCAGAATTTGACGCATTCATCACCCACAAGGGTACGTGGCATGTCGTCACCGGTCAGTGATGTCCACCGCTCGAGCACTCACGCTGCGTCGCCAGCGACTTGTTACAGCTCGCCGTTGACCGGCAAGGAGCCGGCATTTCCACCGAACTCGGCAATGATGGCCAGCGCATCATCAAGCGTTGCGACTGGCTCGATTCGAAGGTCATCGACGGCAGCGCGTGCTTCCTCGAGGTTTCGTTCGGGCACGATGAACACATCAGCATCCGCTTCGCTCGCCGCGTACGCCTTCTGCTTCACGCCGCCGATCGGACCGACATTGCCATCCCGATCGATTGTGCCGGTAACAACGATGTTGGCCCCTCCGGTCAGATCGCCATCGGTTAGCACATCGAGCACGGTCAAGGTGAAGGCGAGGCCGGCGGATGGTCCGCCGATGTCCTCGGTCGAGAATCCGACCTCGAAGGGAAGTTCGCTGTCACGCAGCTGGGTTGCAGCCTGTGAAATTCCTGCGCTCTCAAGCGGCCGGACACCAAGTGTGATCGTCTCAGAGATGACCACTTCGGACCCATCGGTCTCGGTACGCACAGCTTCGATCGTCACCGTCTCCCCTGATCGCCGATCAGCAAGTGATGCCACAAGAGTTTCGAACGAGTCGATCGACTCACCATCGAGGCCAACAATGCGATCACCAGCCACGAGTAGTCCATCGACGGATCCACCCTCGACCGCGCTTACTACCGATACTCCAGCCCCAGCCTCCTCGTTTGTGTCACGCACGACTCCGAGGAAGGCCGACGTGTCTGTCAACGTGACCGACACCGTCTGCGCCTCGGCACCGGGGCGGCCTGCAGTGAATTCGATTGTGGACTCTGGGACCACACCACTGAGCTCGTCAAAGAGCTCCTCCTGCGTGAGGATCGGCGTGCCGTTCACTTCGGTGATGACATCGTTGAGAGCCAGGACACCATCGGCTGGGCCGCCCTCGACAACGTCGATGACGACAACCCCAGCTGGTTCGACCGTCTCGAAGCCCAACTCCGATAGGGCTGCGGCGATTGCCGAGTTCTGGGACGTCAACATGAGCTGCGCGTTCTCTTCACGCTGCTCGTCGAACGTCCGCCCCCGCAATAGGTCGTCCTCGTGGAAAATGTCGTCGGACTCTTGCAGCTTCGAGATCACCCAGTCCATTGGAGTGAGGCGTCTCTGTGTCACCGTGACGAAGCTCACCTCACCCGGGCTCGTAAACGCCTCAGCGCCCTCGACGACCACGTACTCCTCGGTCTCGAACGTGCTCCCCGGCTCGAGCGCAAGATAGGGAAGACGAACAACGAACGAAGCAACACCTACGGCAAGGCCGACCAGAATCGAAAACACCAAGAACTTTTTGCCGACCTTGGACTCTTTGGACTCCGCGGGTGGGTCGAAAGCGCTGTCTTCGTCGAGTACTGTTGGGTTCACTTCGGTCGCATCAGTCATGCGGCATCACTTTCGCCGACGGCCCACGAGCGTGAGCTGTTTCGGACGCCGACGAGAATCTCGGTTTCACATGACCAGCATCGCACGACATGAAGAGAACTCCGCTTCGGCTCCACAACTTCCCGTGGAGCCAAAACCCGAACGATCGGTCTTGCAAAAGCTGGGCATCGGGTTTCAGCCTCCAGCGCAAGCTGAATACGGCGTCGATGCCTATCCGTCTATCTTGCGGCGCTTTAACTCGATCTTCTCGTTGGGCGCGCTCGTCGTTTTTCTCGGTGTCGCGGTAGCCGGACTCATTGGATCGATGATCCTCGTGGTCGGCTTCTTGTTGGAACAGGCGATCAGTAGCTGATCTCCTTAGGAGCCGCGCCGATAGGCCCGAGCGGCCTGGCCCGGAGGGCTGAGAGCAGGGGCCTCTTAGCGCCCAAACAATCCGCGACGTGGTGGAACCGCATCGCTGACGTCCTCGGCAAGTTTGCCGATGTCGGATCCGTCCGGTGGAGGCTCAGGAAGACTTGCGGTCGAGAAGAGGCCGCGTGACGCATCGGCGTCCGGCACGTCTTCGGCGTCACCATCGGTCGCGGCGACCGCATCTGACTCGGTATCGGTCGACACGTTCGAATAATCGATCGGCTCGGTCTCTGTCGACTCGGTTTCTGTCGATGCCGTGTCGACAGCAGCAGGTGGCGGTGGTGGTGAAGCCGAGGACAAATCCACTGCCGCCCATGGGTCAATCGACGTTGTGGAGCTCGGGCGCTCTGAAACTGGTGCCGTTGGAGGTGGAGGATCGCTCTCGACAACCGGTGCCACGATCGACGACGCGGCCGTCACTGGGTCTGGCGCGGTCGTCACAGGGTCTGTTGTGTTCGACGAAGTGAGGCCCTCGGCTCCGTCACTGACCTCGACGCGGTAGTACGGACGGAAGTCGAACTTCACCTCTTCGGTCTTGAAGATCCGGGAGTTTTCGACCGAGTCGACGTTGCGTAGCCGCTCAGCTGCGACCACCGCAAGATCGAGGTTCGCGCACTCTTCGAGCCCAGACGAGCCATCCGTGCGCTGGTACACCACTATGTACGACATGTCTTGCTCCAAGAATCGTTGCGTATCGGGCCTATCGGAGGGATGATCGAAGACTTGAGAACCAGGGATTCACCAACACGCCCCGAGATCATCCTTGCCGAAGTGCGGGGAGATGTGGCTGCACTCCTCCAGGGCCTCGCCATCGGCGATCACTCGATCCGTTCACTCGCGCTCGGCGCCCTCGGAAGAATCGATGAACTGGACGACACACAGCTGAGTGACGCGCTCAAAGATGACCATCGCGACGTCCGGTGCCGCGCCATCGAATTGGCTATCTCGAGGCAGGACATCGAACTCACCCCGCTCCTCGGCGACACCGATGATCTCGTCGTCGAGACCGCCGCGTGGGCGCTTGGGGAACGAGAGGACACCGCACCCGAAGTGATCGCCGCCCTCGTCGAGGTCGGAACGTCGCACGACGTCTCCATATGTCGCGAGGCCGCCATTGCAGCGCTCGGTGCGCTTGGTGACGAGGGCGGCCTGCCGGCGATTCTCCACGGCCTCGAGGATCGCGCCCCGGTGAGGCGGCGGGCCGTCCTAGCACTCGCCCCCTTCGACACACCAGAAGTGACCGACGCGCTCGAACGAGCCACCCAAGATCGCGACCGGCAGGTTCGCCAGGCAGCCGAGGATCTGCTCTAGCCAACTCGGTTGAACTGCTCCATAAACAACGAGTAGTAGAAACCTTTTGCCGCAATGAGCTCGTCGTGCGTACCCGTTTCTTGGATTCGGCCACCGTCGAGGGCAATGATCACGTCGGCATCTCGAACAGTCGACAAACGATGCGCAATGACGAATGACGTTCGACCACTCATCAGACGGCGCATGGCCACCTGAATCTCGCGCTCCGTGCGAGTGTCGACCGATGAGGTCGCCTCGTCAAGGATCAACACATCGGGACGAGCAACGATCGCTCGGGCGATGGTCAGCAGTTGACGCTGCCCCTGAGAGAGATTGTTTCCACTCTCGGCGAGCACGGAGTCATAGCCGTCGGGTAGCCGCTGTATGAAGCCGTGAGCGTTCGCGTCTTTGGCAGCTTGAATGCACTCTTCGTCGGTCGCACTCGAGCGCCCGTACTTGAGGTTGTACATCACCGACTCGCTGAAGAGGAACGGCGTCTGCAGCACTGCTGCTGCCCGAAGCCGGAGGTCTCCAACACGGAAGTCGGTGATGGCTTGGCCATCGAGGCGAATCTCTCCGTCATCGATCTCGTAGAAACGTCCAATCAAGTTGATAATCGTCGACTTGCCAGCGCCCGTGGGGCCAATCAGTCCGATCATCTGACCGGGAAGCGCATGAAAAGTATTGTCGAAGAGGATCTGTTGACCGGGTAGATACGAGAAATCGACCTCATCAAATACCACATCACCGTCGGCGCGAGTGATCGGTCGAGCGTCCGGTCCATCGGTGATCGATGGTTCTTCGTCGAGCAGGTCGAACACTCGTGCAGCACCCGCTGAGGCCTGGATGGCCTGGTTCATCGATCGAGAGATCTGTCCGATCGGAGCGGAGAACTGCTGCGCGTAGCCCAGAAAGGACACGACCGAACCAATGGTGGTCGCACCTCTGACGACGCGGATGCCGCCGATCAACGCCAGTGCAACGACGTCGACGTTGCTCACCAACCGCACCAGTGGCATCACGGTGAACGCGAGGAACGACGCACGCTGGTCAGCATCGCGGGCATCCTCAGAGTAGGCCTCAAGTTCGTCGATCGAGGCGGTCGCCTGCCCGTAGGCCTGCAGCGTCTTTTGCCCAGTGACCCGTTCCTGGAGGAATCCGTTGATGTGTCCGACCGATTGCTGCAAGGCGCCATAGTTGCGCGCTGTCCTGCGCCCGACACGCGCCATCACCAACAATGACACCGGCGCAAGCGCAACGACCACGATCGTGAGGGTGACGTCGATGAAGATCATGATGATCGTCACGGCAACCAACTGGATGGCAGCCGACACAAGGCCAAAGAGAGACGAGGACAAGAAGGTATTGATCACCTCCGTGTCACTCGTAATGCGACTCATCAATTCTCCGGTCGAACGGCTCTCGTGAAAGCCGAGCGACAACGTCTGCATCTTCTCGAATAGCTGCTGGCGGAGCTTCTTCATCGCCGTCTGCGCCGCAACGGCGACGAGGTTCGCGGCAATCCAACGGAACACCCATGTGATCAGCGCGAGAACCACGATTACCACGGCCTGGCGACCAAGCGAGTCGGTCGATCCGTTGGCGACATCGTTTACCGCACGACCAAAAAGAAGCGGTTGTAGCGATTGCAGCACCAACGCAGCGAAGAGGAGGAGTGCGGCCGCCGACACCACGATTGGACGCACGAAAAGATAACGCCCCAGCCGACGAAGCGTGGAAAGCACCCCCTCTTCGGGCAATGGGCGAGTCGATGCCGACTGTGAGCTGGTCACGACTGGCCCTCCTCACCTAACAGCGCCGCCACCTCGTCGAGCGGCCCCAACTGTGACTCGACGATCGTCCGGTAGAGCTCGTTCGACACAAGCAATTCGTCGTGGGTGCCATTGCCGACCAAGTGGCCCTCTTCGAGCAACAGCACGCGGTCGGCGCTCAAGGCAACAGAGACACGCTGCGCGACGATGAGCACCGTCGAATGATCGAAGTGTCGGGCCAGAGCCGATTGAATCCTCGACTCGGTCGCGACGTCGACGGCCGACGTCGTGTCATCAAGAATGACAATTCTTGGGTCAGCAACGAGCGCTCGAGCAAGCGCCACGCGCTGGCGTTGACCGCCGGAGAGGTTCGTTCCCTTCTCACTCAGGTCCGAGTCGTACCCGTTCTCGAGCGACGAGATGAAACTGTGGGCATCGGCGGCCTGCGCCGCGCGAACCATCGCATCGGGCGAAGCGTCGGGCGCACCCATCATGATGTTGCGCTCGACAGACCCAGAGAACAGCTGCGCCTCTTGCAGGGTCACGGAGATCTGGGATCGAATGTGGTCGATCGAAAGGTCACGGACGTCATGCCCGTCGAGAAGAACCCGGCCCGCCGAAACGTCGTAGAACCGCGGAATGCAGCTGACTAAGGATGTCTTCCCTGAGCCTGTGGAACCCAGCACCACGACCGTCTCACCCGGCTCGACCGAAAACGACACGTCATCAAGAACCGGCGGCCCCGAGGGAGCGCCCGTTTCATCGAGGTAGTGCATGGAGACCGAGTCAAACTCGATTCTTCCGCGGAGATCGACAAGGACAGGCTCGGCCTTTTCGCGCACCTCAGGCATCGTCTGTTCGATTTCGACGAAGCGCTCGAGAGACGAGGCCATCCGCCCGAGTTCGGGAAGGACGAAACCAAGGAAGGCAATCGGCAACATCGCGGTAAGGAGATAGTTGAAGAAGGTCGCCAGTTCGCCAGCCGTGAGGAAGGTTGTCGTGGCTCGGCTGGCAAGAAACAGCGCCCCCGCAACAGCCAAATAGAGCAACGCCATGAAACTTGGTTCCATGATGGCAACCCGCTTCGCCGGACGGAGAGCGGCATCGTAGAGCTGGTCATTGCGCTCGCTGTATCGCTCGATCTCGAGCGGTTGACGGACGAAGTTCTTCACGACCTGAACCCCGGCCAGGTTCTCCTGCAGCACCGTATTCAACCGGTCGAGCCGGTGTTGTTGGGTCGCGTAGAGAGGGCCGAGACTTGGGACGATTACCAGGATGAGCGCAGCCATCGACCCGACGACGAGAAGTGTCGGCACGAGCAGCTGTGGGGTCTCGAATGCGACCAGCCCGACGGCGCCAATGAGCATCACCGGCGAACGGATGATCATCACGATGCCGATCAGGAAACCGTTGCGTACGATCGAGATATCGCTCGTCAACCGAACGAGCAATGGCCCGGTCTGGAAGCGGTCGAGGTCACCGAACGACAGCGTGGTGACCTTCTCATACACACCGACTCGTAACTCGTGCGCTGCTTGTGTCGCGATACGCGATCCAAGCGCCGCGGCGGCGATCGCAAAAAGTGCTGACGTGATCGTGAAGACGAGCATCACCGCTGAGGTCGACGCGATGACCCCTATGTCCTCAGCACGGATGCCGTCGTCGATGATCCGCTGAATCTGCTGCGGGATCATGAGTTCAAGCACAACAGACAGGACGAGACACACTTGCGACGCCGCCAACAACCAACGGTGACGAACCGAGAGTCGGCGGGTGAGAAATAACAATGAACCAAGCGCACCCATCGCCACTCACCCTAAGGGGCTTGTCGGCGGGACCGATCGAGCCGTCGGGCACGCTGCAGAGTTCGCGGCCAAACGTGCAAGAATCAGTGCTCGATTCAAGACTTGCGGCGAGGAGCGCGTGGTGGCAAAACCCAACATCTCGGGTTACACCATCGCCGACCTCCTCGGGTCCGGAGGTTTTGCCTCCGTGTACCTCGCCACAGACGACGAGACAGGCCGCCAAACCGCCATCAAGGTGCTGCACGATCACACGTCAAAACCCGATGATCTCCGTCGTTTCGAGCGAGAACGGATGTCACTACGTGCGCTCAGCGGCCACCCAAACATCGTCGGCGTGTACGACTCCGGTGAAACCGTGGACGGGCAGCACTACACGGTCCTCGAGTACATCGACGGAGGATCAGTCGGCGACCGCATCACCAAGGGTGGTGCTTTGCATTGGGCGACCGCTGTCGAGATCGGCGTGCAGATCTGTGCAGCTCTCGATGTCGCGCATCGCAGTGGCGTGCTCCACAGAGACGTGAAACCTGCAAACATTCTGCTCGACGATGACACCGCCAAGCTGAGCGATTTCGGCATTGCTCGACTGGTCGGCCAGAGCCAGATGACAGCGGCCCAGTCGATTATCGGAACGCTGGCCTACACACCACCTGAGGTCTTCCACAACAAACCCTTCGACGGGCGCGGCGACATCTATCAGCTGGGCGTCTCGCTCTATGAGATGTTGCTTGGGCGGGCTCCCTTCACCTCAGCAGCAGCGGACAACAAGGCCACGATCATCCGGCGCATCCTCGACCACCCTGCTCCCCCACTGGCCCAGTTCGACATTCCGCAACCGCTCTCGGATCTGCTCGACGAAGTCCTCGCGAAAGATCCCGCCGACCGCCCGCAATCTGCAGACTCATTCGGGCGTCGACTCAATGACGTTGAGGTGCAGCTTGGTCGCCCACGAACCGAGGTGGGTCTCGAAACGCAGACGATCGTCGCCGAGACCTCGACGATCTTGGTCGACACCGGTGAGACACAACTTTCGAAGATCTCGAACGAAATACCAACGATCGCAATCACGCCGGAACCGCCTGTAGTCGAACCACCGATTGGCTCCGACGTGACCGTCGCCGAGCCTCGACCCACGAGCACCACTTCGGTGTTGGCACAGCCGGAAGCTCAACCCGTGGCCGACGCTGCTCCACAGCGTGTTTCTGTAGCTTCGAGCGACTGGCCAGGTGAAGCACCGGCAAAGAGTGTCCCGCTGACCAACAGCGAAGAACCAATCGCACCGGCAGAAGCGGTACCCGAAGCGCGTAGACCTCGCCGCTGGCCTTGGGTTCTCGCCTTCCTCCTACTCGCTGGTGCAGTCGGTGGCAGCGTTTACGCCTGGCAGCTGGCCGAAGGCTCTGACGATACAAATGGACCAAATACCGACACCGGCGACGTCGATGACCCGCTGGACCGTGTCGTTGAGTTCGCAACACTCGACAGCACGGCGTTCGCAGAGCCGGGAGGCACCGACGGTGTCATCTTCGCCTCGGTTTCGAACTCATTCGGGCTCACGATGGTTGGTGGAGCCGGCAATGGTGAAGCTGCGTCACAACAGGATTCAGTCGTGTGGACAATTGGGCCAGTGGAGGGTGAAACCGACATCAGGCTGCGCGCTGATTTCGCCGCCGATGACGATCTCTCGGCATCAAATCAACGACTACTCGACATCGCGGTCATCGACAACGAACAACTGCTCGCCGTTGGTGAGAAGCAGGGTGGCGGCGGAACGAACGGCATTGCGTGGATGGGCGACCGTGCCGGACGGCTGCGTCCCGCAAACGACTCGTCATTCCAAACAGCGGCGCGAGAAAGTCTTCGGGGAGCTGCTGGTGACGCCGAGAACGATCAATTCATCGTCGTCGGCAGCCGAGGATCGGGGAGCAATCTGGTGATGGGTTTGTGGACCGTCGAAGGTGGCCCTGAATGGGACGCTCCGACCTGGTCTGCTCTCGATGTGGGCCGCGGCGCCGACGGTGTGCTCAATGATGTGGCCGTGGCAGGCGAGATCGCTGTGGCCGTCGGTTCAGAGATGGTCGATGGTGATGATGCGGCGGTGATGTTGATCCGCCGTGGCGACACCTGGTCCGACCTCATCACCCCCGTGCCGGACTCCACGTTTCACAGCGTGACCATCGATGGTGACCGGATCATCGCCGTGGGTCAGAAGGGCGGTACGAGTGGAGTGCCGTTCGCCGTAGTGACCAACGCCAACGGCGAAGGGTTCGTTCACAACCTTCCCATCCGAGGGGCCACCGGCACTGCCCGATCGATTGCAGTCGTCGATGACGATCGTGTCATCGCGGTTGGTGACGTTGCCGGTGAATCCGACCGAGACGGAGCGATCTGGGAGCTTCTCCGCGGCGACGAACTCGGGCAAGACAAGTGGACCACACGTGCAACACCAGATTTGCAAGCCGATGGTTTCACCGAGCTGTGGGCGATCGACGAATTCGACGACGTCGTCTATGTCTTCGGCCGAACAGAAACCGATGACCGCCGACCCGCCGGGGCATGGACCCTCGACCTAGAGAACTAGCAGAATCAGCGACTACCAGGCAGTACGGCCGAGAAGCCCCAAGAGCCGAAGCACCACACTCGAGTCGGGTGGCGGGGCGATCGGGGGAGCAAAGACCTGTGACTCCTTGAGCTGATCAAGCAGGGGATACAAGAAGTCGAGCGCAGCATCGGCCAACGCTTCAGGAATGTCGACCTCAACACCAATCGCCGTGGCCAGGTCCCAGGAATGACCGAGTAGGTCGACCAACCGGAACCGCGCCACCACTGAACCCTCTCGAGGCCCAGCTGGGTGTTGCACCAACTGTTCCATAGCACCGGGCGTCCGAAAGGCTTCGATCGCGGCCAGCGCGGTACCGCGCCAGGTAGCGATCGGATTCGGGCCGAGGATCGACGTGTCGATGGTCATCGTTCCATCAAGTGGATTGTCTGCGAAGAGCAGTGGCACGGCCGCATCGCCAAGAACCACATGACTGATCAACGCCTGGACATTCCAGCCTTCACACGGGGTTTCGTTCTCCAGCTGCTCATCGTCGACCTGCATGAGCACGCGACCAAAGATCGCCATTGCCGCAATCGCGTCCTCTGCCGGGTCGGCACCGAGCGCCGGGAGGTCGGCGGTGTCTGACACCGTCACTCCCACTCGATTGTGCCCGGAGGCTTCGAAGTGATGTCATAGGCAACCCGGTTGACCCCGGCGACCTCGTTGATGATCCGGCTCGACATCGTGTCGAGAAGCTCATATGGCAGCCGAGCCCAGTCGGCGGTCATGGCATCTTCTGAGGTCACCGCACGGATGATGATCGCATCGGCATACGTACGTTCATCGCCCATCACACCAACCGAGTTCACCCCAGGGAGCACGGCGAAGGCCTGCCAGATTTCTCTCTCGAGTCCCGCCTTGCGGATCTCCTCGCGCACGATGAAATCAGCCTCTTGCAGAATGGCGACCTTGGGTGGAGTCACCTCACCGATGATCCGGACACCAAGGCCCGGTCCGGGAAATGGCTGTCGCCAAACGATCTCGTCAGGCAGGCCGAGCTCGGTACCGACGGTACGAACCTCATCCTTGAAAAGCGTCCGCAGAGGTTCGACGAGGTCGAACTCGATGTCGTCGGGAAGCCCACCCACGTTGTGATGACTCTTGATTTTTGCGGCGTCGCTGGTTCCGGACTCGATCACATCGGGATAGAGCGTTCCCTGCACGAGATAGTGCGCTCCCACGACCTGCGCCTTAGCTGCTTCGAACACTCGGATGAACTGTTCGCCGATGGCCTTACGTTTCGCCTCTGGATCGGTGACACCCTCGAGATGTTTGAAGAACCGGTCGGATGCACTCACGTGGATCAGCTCGATCTTTTGGTGACGCTCGAATGTCTCCACAATCTGATCGGACTCACCCTTTCGCATCAATCCGGTGTCGACGTAGACACATGTCAAGCGGTCTCCGACCGCCTTGTGCACCAACGCTGCAGCGACTGCAGAATCGACCCCTCCAGAAAGGGCACAGATGACGCGACCTTCATCGCCGACCTGTTTCTGGATGAGGTCAACCTGCGTGTCGATGACGCTTGCCATCGTCCAGCTGCGCTCAGCGCCACAGGCATCGGTGAGGAACCGTTCGATCACATGTTGCCCGTGCTCGGTGTGGACGACCTCGGGGTGATATTGCACGCCGTACAGTCCACGATCCGCGTTCTCAAAGGCGGCGACAGGCGCATCTGGTGTGGAGGCGGTGACCGAGAATCCATCTGGCATCTCGGTGATGGCATCGAAGTGACTCATCCACACGGTCTGCGTTTCAGGCGTGCCGTCGAGCATTGTTCCGCCGTTCGCGGCGACCGATAACTCAGTTCGGCCGTACTCGCCGCGTTCGTTTCGCCCGACGGTGCCCTCGTTTTGATACGCGATGAGCTGCGCCCCGTAACAGATACCCAACACGGGCACATCAAGGTCGTACACCTCAGGGTCGATGACGGGAGCACCATCGACGTGGACGGACTTCGGGCCGCCGGAAAAGATGATGCCCGAGGGCGCCTTTTCACGAATCTCGGCGGCCGTGATGGTGTGCGGGACGATCTCGGAATAGACGTTTGCTTCGCGCACGCGACGGGCGATCAGTTGCGCAAACTGCGCGCCGAAATCGACCACGAGAACGGACTCATCGAAGGGGGCGTCGGCGCTCATTGTTGACTCACAAGAATCTCGGCCTTCTGGAAGTCCTTCAGATCGGTGTATCCACACATCGCCATCGATTGCCGCAAACCTCCGGCGAGATTGAGCGCGCCGTCGTCGGCGTGCGAGGGGCCATGAATGATCTCGGCCAGCGAGCCGCGTGGGGGAACGGCGATCCGTCCGCCCTGGGGCACGGTCGGGTGCACACTCTGCACGCCCCAATGCCAGCCACGGCCAGGTGCTTCAGTCGCTGCAGCGAGCGGAGCACCGAGCATGACTGCGTCAGCTCCACAAACGATGGCCTTTGCGACATCGCCGCCTGTGGACATTGACCCGTCGGCGATGATGTGTGTGTACACACCGGTTTCGTCGAGGTGACGCATCCGCGCCGCACGTGCGTCGGCAAGAGCGGTCGCTTGAGGACCACCGATGCCCAGCACACGACGAACCGTTGATGCTCGACCTGTTCCAACGCCGACCAGAATGCCCGCGGCACCTGTTCGCATGAGGTGTAGCGCAGCGGAGTAGCTCGCGCAGTCTCCCACGATCACCGGTACTTCGAGTCGTCGAATAAAGGTCTTCAGGTTGAGCGGCTCGGCTTCGGTGTTCGACAGGTGTTCGGCGGAGATCACAGGCTGTTGGATGACCAAGAGCCCCAACTCGGCGCGAAGAATGACGTCGATGTGCTCGGCTGCCCGTTGCGGGCTGATCGCCGCGCAGCTCACCACGTCGGCGTCGTTTACTTCAGAGATTCGTTGCAACATGAGATCGAGATCGATCGGACGCTCATACAACTCTTGCATCCGCTGCATCGATGCGTCGTCATCGAGCTCGCTGATTTCGATGAGAATCTCATCGGCGTTCTCGTAGCGAGTCCACAGTCCTTCGAGATTGAGCACGCCAACACCACCCTGGCGACCGATCTCGATCGCACTCGCCGGGCTGACGACCGAATCCATGGCAGAAGCCATGAACGGCAGATCGAACCGGTAGGCGTCGATCTCCCAGCTGAGGTCGATGTCCTCTGGGTCGCGCGTGCGGCGCGAGGGCACGATCGTGATGTCGTCGAACCCGTATGCACGCCGTGCGGTCTTGCCCTTGCCGATGTCGATCTCTGCCACGACGAACCCCATTTCAGGAAACAGTCAATCTATCGGCGGGGTCTGGCCCTCCGGCAATCCGCAGGCGGGTCGAGGGCGGGTAGCTCGAAGCTGCGAAGCCGGTTCGAGCGGTCTCGGCCTCCGGCAATCCGCAGGGCGGTCGACGAGCCGCTAGGCGAGGGATCCGACCACGCGGCAAAAGGTAGGGCTGTCCCTACCTTGAGATGCCGGGTCGCACCATTCCCGGGAGCAGCTGGGTTTGCGACGATCATGGCGTGATCCACAACCTGCTCGCGTATTTGTTCCTCAGCCTTCCAGCTTTGGCGTTGCCAGCCCTGCTTGCTCTGACTCTGGCAGCATTGCCCCTCATGGACCTCATTCTCGACGGCGGCGCAGCCAAGCCGCGCAGGAACGACGATCGGTGATCGCCTACACGCCGTCACGCATGCTCCGCGGTTCAACCTATGGAATCATTAGCTTTCCTCTCATCGTTGCCTGGATCACCATCTTCGCAACACTCCTGAGCGTCTCAGGGGCGTTGCTCATTCTTGGAGTGGGATTCATTCTCCTCTCGCTCACTCTTCGCCTGGCTGGAGCCGCAACCGTCGTCGAACGATGGCTCCTCCTCGAAGTGCTCGATGTCGAGATCGAATGGCATCAGCGAACCACCAGTGAATCGGGTTTCGCTGGCGTGATCTTCGGTCCGCTTCGCGACGGCACGTACTGGCGAGACCTCGTGTACTTGGCAGCTCGCACCCTTCTTGGGCTCGTGGCCTTCGTCGTAGTCGTCATGTCCTGGATCTTTCCGGTGTTTGCGTTCAGCACCATCATTTGGGGATGGTTTGCAGGCTTCGACGCCGTAGATGTGATCGTCACAGTCATAGCTGGACTGGTGGTGCTGGCCGCTGGCCCGTTCTTGGTACACGCCGTGACCGAGGCGCAGGTGGCCACGGCACGAGCCCTGCTCGGACCCGGCCAACGTCAGCTCATAGAACGTGTCACGACTGCGCAACGCACCCGCGACCTATCGGTCGACGCGGCGGAGGCCGAACGGCGACGAATCGAACGCGACCTACATGACGGAGCCCAAGCTCGTTTGGCCACCGTGGCAATGGATCTCGGGCGAGCGAAACGAAAGCTCGAGAAGTCCGGAGGCGATAGCGAGATCGAAGCGATCATCGACTCGGCACACTCAGACGCGAAGGCCGCAATCGTCGAACTTCGGGATCTGGCCAGAGGAATTCATCCAGCTGTGCTTACCGACCGGGGCCTCGACGCCGCCCTCAGCGAAGTCGCAGCGAGATGTACGGTCCCTGTGCATCTCGATGTGCAGCTTGTTACACGTCCTCCGGCACATATCGAGAGCACGGCGTACTTCGCGGTGAGTGAACTCTTGTCAAACGTGAGCAAGCACTCACACGCCCAGCACGCGTGGGTGACGGTACGAGGCGACAAATCGCAACTGCGAATCGATGTGAGCGACGATGGGTTGGGTGGAGTCGACCCGATGATCGGAACTGGCATTGACGGTTTGCACGACCGGATTTCGAGTATCGACGGGTTGCTCTCGCTGCATAGTCCACTCGGTGGGGGCACAACCGTCCTCGTCGAAATACCACTCGCCCGAGAGGCGAAATCATGAGGGTCCTCATCGTCGAAGATTCGGTGTTGCTCAGAGCTGGCCTCGGCCGGCTGCTCGAGGATGAAGGGATCGAAGTCGTCGGAGAAGCAGGCGATGCCGAGGGTTATCTGTCCGAGTGGGAGCGCACCCGCCCCGACCTAACGATCGCGGATGTCCGGATGCCTCCGACCCACACCGATGAAGGAATCCGTGCATCGGTCGAGCTGCGGGCACAACACCCTGATGCCAAGATCATCGTGCTCTCACAATATGTGGAAGAGCGATATGCGAAGGAGTTGCTGGCTGACGGCAACGGTGGTGTTGGTTATCTCTTGAAGGAACGCATCGCCGACGTCGGAGAATTCGTCGAGGCGGTCGAACGGGTCGCAGCCGGCGGGACGGCACTCGACCCCGAAGTAGTCGCCCAACTCTTTGCCCGTCGACGGAGCCCTGTGGATGCACTCACCCCGCGCGAAAGCGAAGTGCTCTCGTTGATGGCTCAGGGGTTCACGAACGCGGCCATCGCCGAGCAACTCGTGGTGAGCTCGGGCGCCATCGAGAAACACACGTCGTCGATCTTTTCCAAGCTCGCCCTCGAGCCGAGTGCAACCGATCATCGACGTGTCCTGGCCGTCCTCCAATGGTTAGATGCCGGTCGCTCCGCTCCCTAAGCGAGTTCGTCGAGGAGGTCGTAGACGGCGTCGATATGGCGTTGTTCGGTGCGCACGGCACCAATGGCCAGACGCAGCACGATCTGGTCGTTCAGCTTGGTGTGCGTCAGATACGCCTGTCCGCCGCTGTTGATTGCATCTCGGATGCGTTCGTTGTCGGCATCTCCGCCCGTGTGCCGGAACGTCACCAACGACAGGGGCGTCGGAGCCACGAGTTCGAAGTTGTCATGGGCAACAATCCTCGCCTCGAAGTCCTTGGCCATCTCCACATGACTTCGGACAAAGTCAGCCAGTCCCGTGGCTCCATGAGTCCGGATCACGAACCACAACTTAAGAGCTCGGAATCGGCGGCCGAGCGGAATCTGCCAGTCGCGGTAGTCGATCACGGCGCCATCGTCAGATGCAGCGTTTCGCAGGTACTCAGGCACGACGCTCAGCGCCGAAATCATTGGCCCTCGGTCTGCGATGTAGAACATCGAACAGTCGAAACTGGTCAGCAACCACTTGTGTGGGTTGAAGGTGTAGCTGTCGGCGCGCTCGAGTCCCTCATTGACGAAGCGGAATTCTGGTGCGACGGCGGCAGCGCCGGCGAATGCGCCGTCGACATGGAGCCATGCGCCGAAATCCTTGCACACGTCGGCGATTGCATGGACCGGGTCGAAGGCGGTCGACGACGTGCTGCCCGATGTGGCTTGCACGAAGAACGGTCGACGGTTATCCGCGATGTCATCGAGGATCGCCCGTCGTAGCGCCGCCGGATCCATTGCATGCTGGTCGTCGCTTTCGATCAGCCGGACTTGGTCTTCCATCAGTCCGGCGATCTTGCAGCCCTTGAGCATCGACGAGTGAGCGTGTTCGGACGCGTACGCAACCAACTCACTCGGGCGCCATTGACCGGCGACCCGTTCTCGGGCCGACAAGATGGCCACCAGGGCGCCAGACGATGCGGAGTCCTGAATCGTGCCGCCTCCCGCCCCTGTAGACCTGAATCGCTCGGGAAGCCCGCACAGGTCGATCATCCAATCCATCACGTGAGTCTCGAGCTCGGTGCATGCCGGTGACGTGGCCCACAACATGCCCTGCACACCGAGTCCAGCCGAGAGCAGTTCACCGAGAACCGACGGTGGTGATGCGTTGGCGGGAAAGTACGCGAAGAAGTTCGGCGACTGCCAGTGGGTGATGCCCGGCATGATCAGCTCATCGACGTCGGACATGATGTCGGCCCACGGCTCGCCGGTCTCGGGAGCTTGCGGTGGAAGCGATGCCCGGATGCTGCCCGGTTCGACCTGACTCAGCACGGGTCTGTCCTCGACCGTGTCCCAGTAGTCGGCAATCCAGTCGATCATCTCGTGGCCGGCTTGTCGGAACTGATCATTGCTCATCGGCGGGTCGTAACTCATCGGTTGAGACTACTGTCAGACCTCGGTTGCGCTGACCTCGAGCAAGTTGTGGAGCATCAAAGCAGTCGCACCCCACACCGTGTCTCCGAAGAGATCGAAGTAGTGCATGGTGCGCCATTCGCCATCCCAGAACCATTCCTCTTGGCGGTAGACCTCAGGCGACAACAGTTCCAGCAACGGCACGTGCAGGATCACCTCGACCTCATCTGGCGATGCGGTCAACATCGGCGGTTCATCGAGGCGGGCAACGATGGGCTGGACCAGTGAGAAACTCGCGCCAGTGACGAAACGATCGAGTTCACCCACCTCTTGGGGCAGATTCGGATCCAGCGCCACTTCTTCGTGCGCCTCACGGGTCGCCGTGTGCCACAGCGATGTGTCGGTCTCGTCATGTGCCCCTCCGGGGAAGGACACTTCGCCAGCGTGTTTGCGCATGTGTTGCGGCCGGCGTGTGAGGATCGTGGTCGCACCGTCGGCGCCGTCGTACACCGCGACGAGCACCGCTGAGCGACGGCCTTGCGTCGTTGGCCGCTCCACCGCTGGACCGCGGACGATCTCTGATGGTGAATACGCAGCGACTCGATCGGCCACTTCGGCTGTCGACAGACGTGCAGCAGCCAACGCATGCCACAAGGGCGCCACGCCGAGCCGCCATTGGTCGGGCCGCGGAATCGGCTGCGGCCCACCGCGCCCGCCCATGGTCAAGAGGACAGAGCGGTCAAGAGGTCGACGAGTCCCTGCTCGCGAAGGGACTCAAGCGTTGGAGTGGGACCCACCTTGCCTTTTTCCCACTTCTCCCAGGCCTCGAGCATGGTTTGAGCTAAATGGCCCCCATCTTCAGCCAGTACCTCATGGAGCATGCCGGTCTTCAGATACGCCATGGTGCGGCCAGGCATCTCGGTCTCCTGGACCCAGTCGTTGAACTGATGCAGCAGTTTGCTGGGTGAGATTGGCGGGCGTTCGTCCATTGCGAAAGGTTACCGATGTCAGGGCTGGGTTCGTCAGGGCTGGGTTCGTCAGAGCTCCATCTCTCGAGCCGTTCGTTGCTGCATGGCGGTGCGCAATGCCGCCGTCCCCGGACCTTCGGGGAACGAACGATCCCCGACAGTGGTCACCGCAAGCGTCTCACGCAGCGTTGAGAGTACAAAGAACTCGGTGGCTTGATCGAGCCTGTCGAGCCCTACCTCTACCTCGCGAAACTCGAGCGCCGCATCAGCTGCGGAGTCGAACGCGAGCTGGCGGGTGATCGAATCAAGAATTCCCAAGGCCATCGACGGCGTTTCGTAGATAAGCCGGCCTTCATCTTCGATGGTCCACCCAACGCTGAAGGTCGGACCTTCGAGAAGTCGGCCAGAACGTCCCGTGAGCAACGCGTCGGTGAAGCCTTCGAGGTTGGCAGCGCGAACCGCAGCCAAATTGTTGGCATACGAGAGTGTTTTGCCGCCGAGCAATTCCCACGACTCACCATCAGAGTGCCACGGAGCGGCGAGCGGCAAGAGGGTGATCGAACCCTCGGGTATTGGCAACAGTTCGGAAGTTACGACGATTCGCGCAGTGTCGGCAGAGCCCAGATCGCCGGCCGAAACCAAGATGCGGACCACCGAGTCCTCGTGCTGACTTGCCGCTCGTTCAGACCATGCACCGATGGTCGCCCGGTCCGGAAGCTCGATACCCAACATCGCCGCGCTTCTCTCAAGCCGAACCAGGTGTGGATCCAAACGAAAACATCTGCTGTCGATGCCTCGAAGGACCTCGAATACCCCGAGGCCTCGAACGAACCCGATGTCGGACACGGGAATCGATGCCGTCTCAGGGTCAACAACAACGCCGTCGATCGACACGCTCGTGAAACCGGTCATCGACGTCTCCGTTCCATGTGGAGCCCGTCGCCGGTGAGCGATAGCTTCGGTCCACGTTTTGGCGCGCTGCCCGACGACTTTGCCAATCGGACGACTCGCCAGCGGTGTCCCTGCCATGGTTCGAGTAGTTCGAGCATTCGTTCGTCATCTCCACGTTCTTCTCCAGCAAGGTGCCAGGCGATGGTATTCGGGATGTGATAGTCACCGACGGGAACGGCGTCTGCATCGCCCAGAGCGGTAGCGCTGACCATTGCCGACGTCCATGGCCCAATACCACGGATCCGCTCCAGCCGAGCGCGCACCTCGGTCGCTGGCCGTTCCTCGAGGTTGCTCAAACGCGACATCTCGCGAGCCACACGCAGCAGGATCTCGGCACGCTTTCGCTCGACACCAACCGGGTGAAGGTCTGCGTAGCCGAGGTCGGCGAATCTTTCAGGCGAGGGCAAGATTCGACCACCATTCGGCCCGGGTGCAGCTTCTCCGAACCGATGACCGATCTGCCGCAATGACTTATAGGCGTTCTTTGCTTGCACCTTCTGCCCGAGCACCCCGCCCACCAACGAATCCCACAACCGGTCGGTTCGTGAAAGTAGGAATGGGTGGGATCGCCACCTGTCAGCGAGTTTCCCTACAGGCGGCTCGAACCCGGTGAGGTCATCAGCTGCTCCCAGGAGTTTCGGCGCTTGGGCCATCATCCAGTCGGCGCCCGGACCCCACGCTTCGGCAACGACTGTCGACGCTGATTCTCTCCGCAGATGCAGTGCACCTGGCCCCTCAGGAGTCCGCGTGTTCCAGCGAGACTCTGTTGGCCCGATCATCACCGGGTCCTTGCTTCCGCGCACGGTCGAGGCCAACTCGACCCACTGAGGAATTTCGATCACGTGCGTAGCCACATGGCGATCGTATCTATCAGCGCGGTGCGGAGCCTTCACGAGAGAGAGCGACTGGATCTGCTATCTGTGAGAGACTTGTCGCCATGAAAGCTGGCACTCATTCTCCGTGGGAGCGCGCCATTGCCAGCCTCCGCAACGAGTGGCGCGAGGCTCCATGGCTCGTCGTGCTCCTCATCGCCGTGACCGCCTTCGTGGGCCCAGGCCTGCTCTGGGCTGCATGGCAAACAATCTCCTCGCTCTTCTAACCCCACCCGGCTGCCGAATCTGTGTAGTGCCAGATGCCTATCTGACACCTACCGCTGCACAGAACCGGGGTTGTCGAATCTGTGCAGCGCTGGGTGCCTATCTGACACCTACAGCTGCACAGAACTGGGGCGGAAGAAGCGCAGGGCAGAAAAAGGCAACAGGGCCCGGCGCCTAAGCGCCGGGCCCTGTTCAGTTGTTCTTGAAGCAATTTCGCAGACAGCGCCTCGGGCGCAAGCCTGCGTGGCGACTGAACGCTCCCCCGAAGGGGAAGACATCAGTAATTCCGCTGCTGCCAAAATCGCGGCGGAGCCGCTGGCAGCAAAGGGCGGAATTACATCATGCCGCCCATGCCGCCCATGCCGCCCATGTCAGGCATGCCGCCGCCAGCGCCATCAGCCTCTGGCTGATCGACGACGAGCACCTCGGTGGTGAGGATCAGTGCAGCGATCGACGCTGCGTTTTGCAGAGCCGCGCGAGTCACCTTGGCAGGATCGATCACACCAGCAGCGATGAGATCAACGATCTCACCGGTTGCAGCGTTGAGACCCATCGAGCCTTCGGCTTCTTCAATACGCTGCACCCAGACAGCACCGTTCAGACCGGCGTTGTCCGCAATGAGCTTGGCGGGTGCATCGAGGCAGGCCAGCACGATCTTCGCGCCAGTCGTCTCATCATCGCTAAGGCTCTTCTTGCGGGTGACCGCTTCGACAGCAGGCTTGCAACGTATGAGGGCGGTACCGCCACCGGCGACCACGCCTTCTTCGATCGCTGCACGAGTTGCCGACAACGCATCTTCGATGCGGTGCTTCTTCTCTTTGAGCTCGACCTCAGTGGCTGCGCCAACCTGGACGAGAGCAACGCCACCGGCGAGCTTTGCGAGACGCTCTTGCAGCTTCTCGCGGTCCCAATCGGAGTCGGTGTCATCGATCTCACGCTGGATCTGTGCAACACGTCCGGCAACCTCATCGCTGGAGCCTGCGCCCTCGACGATCGTGGTGTTGTCCTTGGTGATGACGATCTTGCGTGCCTGACCGAGCATTTCAAGCGTGACGTTGTCGAGCTTGAGCCCGACCTCTTCAGCGATGACCTGACCACCGGTGAGGATTGCCATGTCGGTGAGCATTGCCTTGCGGCGCTCGCCGAAGCCCGGAGCCTTGACGGCGACCGAGTTGAAGGTGCCACGGATCTTGTTCACCACGAGGGTTGCAAGTGCTTCGCCTTCGACATCCTCGGAGAGGATGAGGAGTGGCTTGCCAGCTTGCATGACCTTCTCGAGGACAGGAAGGAGATCCTGGACCGAGCTGATCTTGCCCTGGTTGAACAGGATGTAGGCGTCTTCGAGGATGGCCTCTTGGCGCTCTGGATCGCTGACGAAGTATGGCGAGAGGTAACCCTTGTCGAACTGCATACCCTCGACGAAGTCGAGGTCCATGCCGAAGGTGTTGGACTCTTCAACCGTGACAACGCCGTCTTTGCCGACCTTGTCGATTGCGTCGGCGATGATCTTGCCGACGGTCTCGTCAGCCGCCGAGATCGAAGCGACCTGAGCGATTTTGCTCTTCGAGTCGTCGACCTGCTCGGCCTGATCGGCAATTGCCTCAACAGCTGCGGCAACAGCCTTCTCGATGCCACGCTTGAGGCTCATTGGGTTCGCGCCGGCGGCCACGTTGCGGAGGCCTTCCTTCACGAGTGCCTGTGCGAGCACGGTAGCGGTGGTGGTTCCGTCGCCTGCGACGTCGTTGGTCTTGGTTGCGACCTCTTTGACGAGCTGGGCGCCCATGTTTTCGTAGGGGTCTTCGAGCTCGATTTCACGAGCGATCGATACACCATCGTTGGTGATGGTGGGTGCGCCGAACTTCTTGTCGAGAACGACGTTGCGACCCTTCGGGCCGAGTGTCACCTTGACAGCATCAGCGAGCTTGTTGACGCCCGTTTCGAGGCCGCGGCGCGCATCTTCATGAAACTTCAGTGTCTTTGCCATGTAATGGTCCTCCGACTACTTGACGGTCGCGAGCACGTCGCGAGCGTTGAGAATGAGCAGGTCTTCGCCGGCAGAGCTGATCTCGGTGCCGCCGTACTTTGAGTAGATGACAACGTCTCCGACGCTGACATCCATGGGGATGACCTCTCCGGTCTGGTCCGAACGCTTGCCCGGGCCAGCAGCAAGGACTTCGCCCTGCTGGGGCTTCTCAGCCGCGGAATCAGGGATGACCAGACCACTTGCGGTGGTCTGTTCCGGTGCTGCCGGACGGACCACAATGCGGTCCTCGAGTGGCTGCAGATTCATTCACGCCTCCTATGGCGATAGTGCAGTTTGTTTAGTTAAATCGGCCGGATAGGAGCGTTAGCACTCTCACCCGGCGACTGCTAACGATAGGCACATGGCCCCTAGTCCGCAACCTGAATTCGCCGTTGTTCGACAGCGCGTCGAACTACTTGAGCCGCGAGAGGGCTGAGAGCGCGACAGACTCTCTTTTCGTGAACACGCCGACGCTCGAAGATCGCTTTCCTGTTGGTGCCGCAATCACCGTCGAAGAACTGTCCGCTGCGCCCTATGCGGCGCTCACTCGTCTCCGTGAGCAAGAACCCGTGTCGTGGGTTCCGGCAACCGGCGCATGGTTCGTGACTCGCCGCGATCTGGCGATCGACGTGATGCGAGATGCCGAACAATTCACGGTCGACGATGAACGGTTCACCACCGCACAAGTGCTCGGAACATCAATGTTGTCGCTCGATGGCGAAGAACACACCCGACATCGGAAGGCATTCACCGCCCCGTTCCGACCCAAGTTCCTACGCGAAGAGCTCGAAGCCCGAATCACCAACGCCGCAAAGGAGTTGGTCGCGAAGACCTTGCCGAGTGAGAAGCCCGAGCTCCGCACCGGTGTCGCCGGGCCACTGGCTGTGCGGACGATCCTCGATCTCCTCGGGATGGACGACGTAGATCCCTCCGACGTCCTCGGCTGGTACGGCGCCTTCGGCGATGCAATCGTGGCCCTCACCATCGGCGGAACCATTCCCCCCGAAGTGTCCAACACCGTGGACGATCTCTATCAGTACGTCGGCAACGCAATGGACGGCGACGCTTCGTTGATCCGTCAGCTCGTCGACGATGGATTGCTGCGGCGCGACGAGATCCCGGCCGCGGTCGCAGTGGTGATGTTCGGGGCGATCGAGACGTCCGAGGGAATGACGGCCAATGCGTTCCTGCACCTACTCGAAACGCCCGGCGTCTGGGATCGCCTGAGAGCCGACCGGTCACTCATCGCCAAGGCGATCGACGAGTCACTTCGCCTCGAGCCGGCGGCGGCTGTCATCGATCGATACACAACGAGCGACGTGCAACTCGACGGTGTGACCATCCCCGAGCGAAGTCTGGTGACGGTCTCGCTTCTTGGCGCCAACCGCGACCCCGAAGTCTTTCCTCGCCCGAACGTGTTCGACCTCGATCGCCCGAACCTCGCACAGCACGTCACGTTCGTGCAGGGTCCACATACATGTCTCGGCCTCCACGTCGCTCGCGCCGAAACACACGCGGCGATCACCGCTGCGCTCGACTGGGAGATAGAGACCGGAAGTCAGCTCTCCCTGAACGCCGGGGAATCCTCGGCGCCCACAGGCCTCATCTTCCGCAAACCGCCGGCAGTAACCGTCGTTCCCTAACAACGCGCAGCGTTGCCGCTAACTAACCGAGTTCGAATACCACCTGATTCGAACCCTGGAGCCACGTCATTTGTCCGTTGGATCGTGTCACTTCAACCCCGTCACCAGATTCGAGCATCGTCCGCAAGATGCGCTCGGTCAGCACCATCTCATCAGATCCGTCCGGGATGCCACACAGCTCCTCAGTGCCCTCGAATCCAAACGCTCGAAGCACGTCAACGTCCTGCAAGAGCTCGACGCCAACGGCGTTGCATCCGAGGTTGCCCGACAGAAAGCCGGCACGAATCTCGATCGCTGGAGTCTCCTCGGTGTTGACTCCTACAAGCACCGACTCGCCGTTGACCACGACCATTTCCCACAACCCGTCGATGTCCAGGGGTTCGTCGACTGCTGGCGCCGGCACGCCGAACACCTCTCCACTCTTCTCGTCATGGATCTCAAGCGTTCGAAGTGTCGGGTCCACGGCAACCTCGACCAGGTCGGCGCAGGCATTCCCGCGCTCCCAGTCCTTCGTTGTCCGCACGTCGACGCGATATCGACCGTCGACGGGGCCCGTCACGCTCGCCTCAGGCGCTGCGTTGCACGACGCCACCGTCAGCGTTACCGCCCCTGGCTCAAGCCTGCGGACGTCAATAACCGAAACCTTGTCGCGAGGAAGAATCGTCCAGATCAGAACGCCCGTAACAACCAGAAACAGCACCACTAGGAGGCGCGACCGTCGACCTCGCATCGTCGACCAACTCAGGTATACGTGGGCAGCCGGAGGCTAGAACTGGCGCCGTGGTCAAGTGATGCGGGGCCATCGCTGTGAAATCGCCACCATCCAGCTGCGGCAACCATTGCGGCATTGTCGGTGCACATCGAACGGCTGGGAATGAATCCCTTGATGCCCTCTTCTATGGCGAGGTCGAGCGTGCGCTCGCGCAACGACGAATTCGCAGCAACCCCACCAGCAAGGCACAAACCCTTCGCATCAAATTCATGCACTGCCCGACGAGCTTTGGTCAACAGCACATCGACCACCGCTTCCTGGAACGAGGCAGCGACATCGACGTCATTCGCGTCGGGGTTTTTGCGGACATAGTTCACGACGGAGGTCTTGAGGCCAGAGAACGAGAAGTCGTAACCATCCTTCACCATCGCCCGCGGGAATCGGATCGCCTCTCGATCTCCATCCATCGCCATCTTGTCGAGAATTGGACCACCGGGATATCCGAGTCCGAGGTAACGGGCGACCTTGTCGTATGCCTCGCCAGCGGCATCATCGAGCGTCTGACCCAGAAGGCGATACTTCCCGTGGCCCTCCATCAAGACGAGCATCGTGTGACCACCCGAGACGAGCAGCACCACAACAGGAAGTTCGAGGTCGGGTTCTTCGAGAAACGACGCGTAGAGGTGGGCCTCGAGGTGGTTGACCGCAACGAACGGTTTGTCCCATACGAGCGCAAGCGACTTCGCAGCACTCACCCCGATCAGCAGGGACCCCACAAGACCGGGGCCGACCGTGCACGCAATCGCCGTGAGATCATCGGGTTCGACCCCAGCTTCGACCATCGACTGAGCAATCACGGGCGTCATCATCTCGACGTGTGCACGGCTGGCAATCTCGGGTACGACACCGCCGTAACGCGCATGAATATCGATCTGACTCGAGACCACGTTCGACAAGACGTCACGACCATCACCGACCACGGCAGCCGCGGTCTCGTCACAACTCGTCTCAATACCCAATATCAACTCACTCATGCTGTCCACTCCACATGATGATGGCGTCTTCTCCGTTGTCGGCGTAATATCGCGGGCGAACTCCCGACGACACCATGCCTTGCTTTTTGTACAACGCGATCGCGGCGATGTTGCTTTCCCGAACCTCAAGGGTCACCCCACGACAGTCGTTCGCTTCAGCCGCAGCAAAGAGATGCCGGATGAGGATGTCCGCCAAACCTCGGCGCTGATGAACCGGATGCACAGCAATGGTGGTCACGTGCGCGTCATCGCCAAGGATTGCGATACCGCCGTGTCCAACCAGACGATGTTTCTCCTCGAGCACGAGATGAACCCGACCTGCTCCGGCGACCTGATCGATCGTCATCTTCTCGGACCACGGGGTTGGGTACACGAGTGCATCGATTGCCTGGATCTCATGCACGTCACGAAGCTCGGCCGGGCGAACCAGGACCGACACCTGCTCAACTGTTGTCACGGGTCTTCCAATTGATCTCCGCGTCGGGCAAACGGATGTACAGCGGCTCGATCTCGCGTGGCGACACGAACTCTTCACGCATCGCTTTTGGGTGCGCGAGTTCAACGAGCGACCGGGCCGAGGGATAGTCGAGGCTCGTCCCCGCGAACTCGACATTGCGCAATGCCCCGAAGACTACGTTGTAACGCCGTGCCCCATCGCCCAACAACAAGACGTCTTCGGACACCGCCAGCAACTCCGCAACGAGCTCGTCAGGGGTCGACACACTTGGCTCGGCGATTCGTTGGACACCACCAGGAACCGCTCGATAACTGGCGGTGAACACCTCTCCACGACGGGCGTCGTAACACGGCATGATCAGCCGGCGCGATTGAGCCGCGGCGAAAGCTCCGAGGTCAAGACTCGACACGCCGATCATTGGCACGCCAAGTCCGTACGCCACGGCCATCGCTGCCGCGATGCCGACACGCAACCCCGTAAACAGTCCGGGTCCAATATCGACAGCGACGACCGATATCTCCCGCACCGAGATGCCGGCCTGGCGACAAACGAATTCGATCTGTGGAGTCAGGTTCTCCGCATGGCGGCGATCACGTGCCGAATGGGCCGACGCAAGGACACCTTCGTGCCCACCAACAGCAACGCCCACCTGGGCGGTCGCCGATTCGATTCCGAGCGTCAACATGGCGAGTCACCGAGGTCAACAGACTCGCCGAAACAGCGCGAACACGCCCCGAGGATGTCCGCTTCACGAGCCGCCCATCGAAGGCCAACACATTTCAGCGCGATCGAACGGTCGTCGTCGCCTTCCCCGAAGGTGAACCGGACCTCGAGATAGTCGGGGGGCAACATCGGCAGAATGGCATCACCCCACTCGATCAGCACAACCCCGCCCGAATCGAGGAGCTCGGGAAGATCAAGATCGAGTACCTCAGCCATGTGTTGGAGCCGGTACACGTCGAGGTGGTGCAGGGTCAGTCGGCCTTCGTATTCGCGAGCGAGCGTGAACGTCGGGCTCGTCATGGGTTCGGTGACACCAAGTGCGCTGCCATATGCCTTCGAGAACGCCGTCTTGCCTGCACCGAGGTCTCCAACGAGCACCAGCACGTCACCGGGTTGAGCCGAGTCGGCAAGAATCTGCGCGAGGGATCCCGTCTCGGCAGGTGAGGAAGTGGCGAGCGTGAGCACGACCGACAGTCTACGGACCGTGCTTTCACTGGCCCCCGGATGGTTGGCACCGATTGTGCACGGGCCTTCTCTCTCGCTCGACTCCGCGACCAAGACCGGGCAGCGAGTCAGATGACCTGACGGCCGCCCCAGCCGGCGATCTTCAAAAGGAGTGGTGCTCTCGCACCGGGGTCCACCACTGGATCGAACGGCATCGCCGGCTCGCCTCGCCCCTCCTCAGGAATCATCTGGACGGAGACGTACGCGCCTCCCAAATACGTGTCATCGACCGTGAAGTCGCGACCGATGGCCGTGGCGAGATCCCACCCGTGTGTCGCCAGCTCGGCCGTGTACATGAACAACATCGGGGCGCCGGGAATCTCACCCCAAGGGACTTCGTACGTTTCGGCGAGCTTTGCTGGATCGGTCCACGTTTCGTGTGTGTCGCGCGCTGCCTGGAGAAAAGCCGCGGCGTGACCTGTGGCGCGAGACGCTGTCTCATCGTTCGCCTCGGAGAAGTGCCGCCCGTTCCCGATGACTGCCACCCGCTGCATCACCATGACGAGATGGTCGAGCAAGTCCTTCACGTCGAACTCGCTGCACGGCGTCGACAACGACAGTTGATCGTCTGAGACGTGGTTCATCAGTTCGGCGACCTTCTGAGTGACGGCGGCGAGTCCGGTTCGCGGATCGTCCATAGCAAGTTGCGGCATTTCTGTTTCTGTTGTTTTTGTCATGGAACCAGTATTTCCACACAAAGTGGCCACCAATTGGCCAGTTTGTTTGAAATACTCGAACCATGCGCGCTGACCGGTTGATCGCCCTCCTTCTCTTGCTCCAAAGACGCTCCCAGATCACCGCAGCCGAGGTGGCACAGGAGCTCGAGGTTTCGGAACGAACGGCTCGCCGCGACCTCGAAGCCCTTGCAATGAGTGGTGTGCCCATCTACTCCACAGCTGGCCGAGGTGGCGGCTGGAAACTTCTCGGCGGCGCACGAACCGACCTCAGCGGTCTCACCGCCGATGAGGCCCGAGCGTTGTTTCTAGCTGCAGGACCTGCGCTCGATAACACTCCAGAATTGAAGTCCGCCATGCGCAAACTCACCGGCGCTCTACCCGAAACCTTCCGCAGCGACGCGGAAGCCGCAGCCACGGCGATCAAAATCGACCCTGCCGGTTGGGGGCAGCTGCGCGGACCCGCCGCACCACACCTCGACCCGCTCACCGACGCGGTCGTCTCGGGTCGACAGGTCGAGCTCGAATACGTCAGTCGCGGTAACGACCACACGACGAGAACCATCAGCCCCCTCGGCCTCGTCACCAAAAGAGGCGTCTGGTACGTCGTGTCGAACACCGAAACAGGTCTCCGAACATTTCGCCTGACGAGGATCCGGTCGGTGACCCCACTCGACAGTCCCGTCGACCGACCCGACGAGTTTGACCTAGAGGTCGAGTGGGAACGAATTGTTGGTGAGGTCGAGGCGCGCCGATCGGAACTGACGGTCGACATCGTGGCCGACCCTGCAGTGATTCGATTCCTCCGTTTCCAGTTCGTCGGGCGTATCGATTTCCACGACCCACTTCCTGATGGTCGCGCCACCGCCACCGTCTCGGAGCAGGGGCCAAAGTCACTCGCCCCTCAGCTGGCCGGCTTCGGCAACACAATCGAGATCATCGACCCTCCCGCCGAGCTGTGTGACGAACTTCGACGTCTGGCTCGCGAGCTCAAGGAACGTTGGCTCTCCGAACCAACCACCCCGATATGACAACCTGGTGGGCGTGTACGAATCGTTCAGGTCAGGTTCAGGTTCAGCTGTCACGGTCTTCACATGAAACTGCTCGTTGTCGAAGATGAGATCGGCATTGCCTCCTCGTTGCAGAAAGGCCTCACGGCGGACGGCTTCACTGTTGATGTTGCGGACAACGGAATCGACGGGCTTCACCTCGCTCGGGAGCACACCTACAGCGCCATCGTTCTCGACCTGATGCTTCCAGGACTGAACGGATACCGCATCTGCCGTCAGCTTCGCGAGGACGGCGACCTGACACCGATCCTCATGCTGACAGCCAAGGACGGCGAGTTCGACGAAATGGAAGGACTCGAGACAGGTGCTGACGACTATGTGACGAAACCCTTTTCGTACGGCGTCCTACTCAGTCGCATTCGGGCCCTGATCAGACGGAGCAACGCCTCGGCGGTCGGCAGCCTCGACGAAACAGTTGTGATCGACGACCTTCGGCTCGACAAACGAGCACAACGCGTGTGGCGAGACGACGTTGAAGTTGAACTCTCACCACGTGCCATCGCCGTGCTCGAATACCTGATGCATAACGCCGGTTTGGTGGTCTCCAAAGACGACATCCTGCGAAACGTCTGGGACCACGCATTCGATGGCGACCCGAACATCGTCGAGGTCTATGTCTCCCGGATCAGAGCCGCGATCGACACCGGGTTCGACCGGAAGACACTCCAGACTGTGCGGGGCCTCGGGTACCGACTCTCGAGCAGTACTCGCTGATGTCGCGACTCGGCGTGCGCGGCTTCGCCGCTGCATTGGCGATGTTCGCGGTGACGATCGCTGCGATCCTCGGAACTGTGCTGCTCCTCACCACACTCCGCGGATCGTTGATCGACGAGATCGACCGTTCCAATCTCAGCCGTATGGACGACATGGCCGAACAGTGGGACAGCGAGAACGAGTTCATCGCGCTCGGTGCTGGGTTTGACACCTTCACGTTCGCCGCCGCAACTGACGCGTCGGGTTACTACGAGACGACCGATGACTCGGTCGACTTCCAAACACTGCGTGACTCGGTCACGGCCTTGGGAGTGGCGGTCACGTTGGAGCTCGATACAGCCAGCGACATGGGCGGCAGCTATCGAACGTTTGCCGTTCTCGCAGATGATCCAGAACGAGTGGTGTCCGATGTCAACCTGGGGGAAGACGACACCCTCCTCTTCGTCGCCAGCTCGCTCGAGCCAGTTGATACGACGCTTCGCCGAGTCCGCGTAGGAGCCGCGATCGTAGCACCTGTGTTCGTGATCCTCGTCGGCTTGCTGACCTGGCTGCTGACAGCTCGATCACTTCGTTCGGTCGAAGCAATCCGCACCGAAGTCGAGAACATCTCCGCTCGCGGACTCGACCGCAGGGTTCCCGAGCCTCGCACCGACGACGAGGTCGGGCGCCTCGCAAGCACCATGAATCAAATGCTGAGCCGGCTTGAGGAGTCGCAGACAGCGCAACAACGTTTTGTGTCGGACGCAAGCCACGAACTTCGATCGCCGCTCGCGTCGATGGCTGCGATGCTCGATGTGGCCGAACGCCACGGAACAGCCGAAGATTGGCCAGAAACCGCTGCCGGTCTCCAACGAGAGACGAATCGCATGCGGCGAATGGTCGACGACCTCTTGCTCCTGGCGCGAGCCGATGGCAGCGCAGGGCCGTCGACGGGGTCCGTACACGCCGCGAATCTCGTCGACCTTGATGATGTCGTGCTCGACGTCGTTGGGGTCAGACCACCGACTGCTGGCATTTCGATCGACACCCAGGGCGTATCGGCCGGGCTGACCATGGGTACACGAGACGAGCTTCGCCGCGTGGTCATCAACCTCGTCGACAACGCAGTTCGTCACGCGTCGACGACCGTTCGAGTTTCTCTCGGCGAAGCCGACGACCGCGTCCACCTACTCGTTGAAGACGACGGTCCAGGGATCGCAGATGAACACCACGAGAGGGTGTTCGACCGTTTCGTCCGCCTCGACGATGCTCGGGCACGAGAAGCAGGAGGCAGCGGGCTTGGTCTGGCCATCTCGAGAGAAATTGCGACAGCACACGGTGGAGAAATCACCATCGGCACCAGCAGTCTTGGTGGCGCAAAGTTCACCTTGTTGTTACCCGCCCACTCGTGACCTCAGCTCCCGACGTGGTCTAGGGTCCACGCCGTGGATGAGCCGGTTGTTTCAACAAGGGCGTTGACCCCGGCCGTCATTGCCGAGTTCATCGGTACCGCCTTTCTTCTCGCAGGCGTTGTCGGCTCGGGAATCATGGCCGAGAACCTCACGTCTGACGTCGGGGTGCAGCTCCTCGCCAACTCGACCGCAACCGTCGGCGTGCTCATTGCAATAATTCTCACCTTTGGTGAAACATCGGGCGCACACTTCAACCCCGCTGTAACCCTCACCGAGCTCGCCCTCGGCGGACTCGATAGCCGCCGCGCTGCGCTGTACATCGCCGCACAAATCCTCGGCGGAGCAGTTGGGGTGGTTGCGGCCAACGTGATGTTCGAACTCGACCCGGTCAACTGGTCGACGAAAGACAGATCGGCCGCACACCTGTGGTTCGCCGAGGGCGTCGCCACACTTGGCCTACTCCTCGTGATATTCGGCATCGTGCGAAAGGGCAATCCCGCAATGGTCGCCTTCGCAGTCGGTGGATACATCGGCGGTGCATATTGGTTCACCTCCTCCACCAGCTTTGCGAATCCCGCAGTCACTCTCGCCCGAACGTTGTCCGACAGCTTCGCTGGCATCGAACCAGCCTCGGCTCCCATGTTCGTTCTTTCGCAGCTGCTCGCCACGGGAATCGCGATCGCCCTGATCCGAGTGTTGTGGCCGTCATCTGACTGATCGGTGCGAGCGCTTGGTCAGCGGCTGTACACCCTCGGAACCCGTTCGCTGATGGCGCACACGATCTCATAAGGAATCGTGTCGAGCGTCGCCGCGACATCGGCGGCAGAGACAACTTCGTCACCTTGTCGGCCGATCAGGACGACCTCGTCGCCAATCGACACTGCGGACGAGCCGACGTCGACCATCAGTTGGTCCATCGTCACCACCCCACGAATTGGGCGGTGCACGCCGCCGATGAGCACCGTTCCACCCCGTAGTCCGTAGTCGCGGCGCACACCGTCGGCGTATCCAATCGGGACTGTCACGAGGGTCGTGTCCATGGCAGCCGTCCATCGAAGGCCGTAACCAACGCCCTCACCTGCGCGGATCCGCTTTACAAACGAGACCGCCGAGGTGAGCCGTAGCGCAGGTTGCAGCGAAGCCATCCCAGACAGGGCGTTATCCGGATCGATCCCGTAGGTTGCAATACCACACCGCACCATCGCGCCAGGCCTGTTTGACCGGGTGATCGCTACAGCCGAGTTCGCCACGTGATGCGAAACTCCATCCGGTAGTTCATCCACAAGCCGATCAAACGAGGCGAGTTGCTGGTCGGTGAACGGGTGATCGGGCTCATCTGCCACGGGGCAGTGCGTCCAGACCCCATCAAGTTTCAGACCGTCTGACGACGAGATCGCGTCGATCAGCGTTCGCACGTCCTCCACCTCGGCACCAACACGACGCATACCCGTGTCGACCACGAGTTGCACCGGAAGCTGCGTGCCTGCCGGGGCCGCACCACTCATCGCCGCAATTCCGGCATGGGAGTAAAGCGAGGGAACGAGCTTGTGGTTCACGACGAGCGGCATCGAGATCAGCGGGGGTTCGGACAGGAGGAGAATCGGCGCCCGGATTCCGGCTTCTCGCAGCTCGATGCCCTCTTCCACCAGCGCGACTGCGAGCCAAGAGGCCCCCGCCTCAAGGGCGGTCTCGGCCACCTCAACAGCCCCATGGCCATATCCGTTCGCCTTGACAACGGCGCAGACTGACGTTGGCGCAACCATCTCGCACAGATGTCGAACGTTGTGCGCGATGGCTCGAAGATCGATCTCACACGACGTCGGCCTCATTGCTGGACAAGGGTACGCTCGCCCGAAGTGCAACTGATACTCATTCGTCACGGCCGCCCCGAGCGCATCGATCATGATCCGAACGGTGCGAATCCACGCTTGACCGATCTTGGGCACAGGCAAGCTGCCGCGATGGCGCAGTTTCTCGCTCCTGAACCGATCGACGCCATGTATGTGAGCCCACAACAACGGGCGATAGATACAGCGACGCCGCTGGCCGCAGCACTCGATCACGAACCCACGGTCGTCGACGGCATCGCGGAATACGATCTCGGTCACTCAAGTTATGTCCCTGGCGAAGAGTCGGGTCCACTGTCCGCGCCAGAGTTGGACAAACTCACGTCGCTTCTCACTGGGGAAGCGTTCCAATCGCGGGTCCACGAAGCGATCAACTCAATCATCTCGTCGCATCCTGGCGAAACCGTCGCTGCGATCTGCCACGGCGGCGTTATCTCCACGGTGCTCGCCGATCTGCTCGGGGTCGACCCCACGACCTATTTCCACTCGAAGTACACATCGGTCACCCGGATCAAGGTTTCTCGAGACGGTCGGAAGTCGATGTTTTCCTTCAACGAGTGTCACTGGCTCAGAGAGATCTGAGTGGTTGCGACGTGGAAGCTGCCGAGCGTCACTGACGACCAGATCCTCGACGTCGAGCGCACCATTCTTCAAGCATTTGACGAGCGCTCAACGAGTGAGCTCAACATTCTTGGACTGGGTGAACTTGGTCTCGCCGTCGGTTGGCCGACGGCCCAGCCGCTCGCCGTCTTCAAACGTCAGGCGCCTGGACCCATCGAACAGCTCGATGCCGATATGTCCCGCATGCAGGACTTCCACCATGCGTTGGTGGACGCTGGTGCTCGGGTCATCCCCACGGACATTCGCACGATCACGAACCCAGATGGAAAGAAGATCCCTTACCTGATCCAGCCCGTCATCTCTCCCGACGACCTCACAGAGAACATCCTCGCCAGTGCAGACCCCCGAGCCGATCACCCAGTGCTCGTCTCGCTGCGAGACGCCGTCATGGGAATCGTCAGAGATGACCATCGCGGTGGGCTCTCGATCGATGCGCAGGTCACCAACTTTGCCTGGGATGGCGAGGCCGTTGTTTCGCTCGACACGACTCCACCGCTGATCTGGGAGCCATCCTCAGGACCGATGTATGAGGTGGGGAACTATCTGACCGCAGTGCCGCGGGTTCTGCACGGTGTCGCGACGAAGATGACCATGAAGGCCGGCGACGACTACCGGACCGCGCGGGGCGTGCTCGAGATGACGGCGGTGTATCTACTCCGCATCGACCTAGACCGTTGGGTTGATTCGGCTATTTCGTGTTTCAACGAGACGCTCGATCAGCCACTCGATCGGACTACCGTTGAGGCACACTTTCGCCGGATGATGAAGGACCTCCCCATGATCAAACGCCTCGCTCGTACACAACGATTCTGGGCGACGAATGTCCGCAGACAGCGATACGAGTTCTTCATCACCAACAGCTTCACGGGAGAGATCTACTAATGCCTGTCACAGTCCTTGGCGCTGGGCTTGCTGGGTTGGCCGCTGCTCAAGTCCTGCTCGACGGAGGCCATTCGGTCACCGTGGTCGACAAGGGGCGCGGTGTTGGCGGACGGCTTGCCACTCGCCGAATCGACGATGCGACGTTTGACCACGGAGCACAGTTCTTCACCGTTCGCGGTGACGCGTTTCGCACACTCGTCGACGAAGCCATTGGCGAAGGAGTCATCGAGACCTGGTGCCATGGATTCGACGCCGACGATGGTTATCCCCGTTATCGAGGGACCAAGAGCATGAATGCCTTCGCCAAGTGGCTGGCCGCCCGGGTCGAGCTCGCTGGCGGGACGATCACCAAAAGCACCCGAGTCGAATCGATCTTTACAGCAGACTCTGGTTGGAGGCTCCAACTCGATTCCGGAAGCACCATGGATACAACCGACCTGATCGCGACCGCGCCGGTCCCCCAGACGTTAGAGCTGCTCAAACAGGGCAACGTCGATCTCGACCCCACGATCGAGGCCGAACTGTCGTCGATCACCTACAAGCCAACATTTGCGCTGATGGTCACATTGGATGGGCCCAGTGCGGTTCCTCAGCCTGGCGGGATCCAGCGCACCGAAGAGGACCTCTTCACGTTCATTGCCGACAATCAACAAAAGGGCCTGAGTGCGAAGCCAGCCCTGACCTTCCACGTCAACGGCTCGGTGACGACCGCTCGATGGGGCGACTCACCCGATGAAATTATCTCCGACCTCCTCACCGAAGCGCGCCCGTGGATTGGTGGTGCGGAGATCGTTGATGTGCAGCTGCACAAGTGGAAGTACGCAGGACCACGAATTCCCCATCCTGATCCGTGTGTCGTCGTCCGACGCGATCCCGGTCACCTCGTCCTCGCTGGAGATGCCTTCGCCGGGCCCAAGGTCGAAGGGGCATTCAACTCCGGCCAGGCTGCGGGCAACGTTCTGCTTTCAGCGTGAACGAGACTTCTTCCGCATCGACGCAATGATTTCCCTGAGCATCGCCTGATCGAAATCGACGACCAGCGGGACGTGCTCCTCGGCACGAACGTTGGTGAACCATGCATCTGGATTGCCGAGTTCAACGCTGCGAAGCGCGGGTAACCACTCCGTGGGAATAAAACAATAATCCACGTGGTGCGCTGCGGTTTTGACGATCGGGTCAGGACGAAACCTCGTCGGTTGCTCCCGAGGGTCGCCGTGCTCGAGTCCGGTGAACGCATGGTATGCACTGACGAGACCCTGGGTCTCCAGCAGTGCAATCAGCTCGAGCATGTCCCAGTTCGGATCGTTGCGATGAAAGACCGGGTTGTTGTTGAAGTCACCCGCAACGACGGTCGGGTGTTTGAGCGTCTTTTGATAGAGCCGCATCATCTGAATTGGTTGTGAAGCTTGCGGATTCGACTTGAACTTCACCTGTGCCTTTTCGTTCAGCGCCCATACAGCAAGAAGGTTGTGCGTTATTGGCCCGCTGATCGAGATGGGCGCAATCCATTCGAGTCGTTGATCCCAGACTCCCCCATCGAGTTTGGCGAATGTCGGCTGGAAGGCCAGCACACCAAGGCCGCGCTGCGCATGTCGACCAATCCATACCATCGACGAGTGTGCGGTCCGTTTCGCCTTGAGCAGGCGCACCTCATTCCCAGATCGCGCCGCAACAACCACGTCGGCGTCGAGGGCCTGGAGCTTTGGATACCGCCGTTCGATCGACGGACCCACGGTCCAGACACCGATTCGATAGATGCCGTCGGGCTTCGGAGCGATGTCGATCTCGGCAACCATGCGGATGGAACGTTACCCGTCGCCGAGGTCGTGTTCAGGAATCGTCTCAGACTGCGACCGGCCAATCAGATCTGCTGCAGCCGCTAGCCCCGAATGTGCGAACGGTGCGTTCATGGCCACCAGAGAAGCCTCGATCGCTCCGATCGTGCCAAGGACCATGTGCGGATTCAGGTGACCCATATGGCCGATTCGAAAGGACCGGTCCGGTGCGTTTGCGACGCCTATCCCCAGCGTCACTCCGAGGTTGTCTCGACAGATGGCCGAGAGGCGAGCTGCGTCGATCTCTCCGGTCAGAACGCTCGTCACCGCATTCGAACGGTTTTCTTTGCTCCCCACGTTGAAGTTGATGCCACCCGGCGTCGACCAAGCCTCGACCGCTGCACGCACGGCGCTCGCGAGAACCCGATGTCGTTCCCACACGTGATCGAGCCCGCCTTCCTCATCGATGAGGTCGAGAGCCGCCTCGAGCGCAAAGAGGTGGGCAACCGGGGGTGTGCCGGCGTATGTGTCATAGAAGGCACGGGGAGCAAGTCGAGTCTCCCAATCGAAGTACGCCACACGCGGTCGATCGCGTGGCAATGAACGAAACCGATCGACAGCTCGATCTCCTGCCCAGACCAATCCAAGGCCAGGAGGACACATCAAGCCCTTCTGCGACGCAGACACCGCCACATCAACTCCCCAGTCATCCATCTCGAATCGATCGCAGGCGATCGACGCAATGCAGTCGACCATGAGCAATGCCGAATGACCGGCCTCGTCGATCGCTCGTCGAATCGCCGCTATGTCGTTGCGCACCGAGCTGCTCGTGTCGGTGTGTGCAACCAAGATCGCGACTATCGAACCGTCGTCGCGCTGCAAACGGTCGCGCACCGCGTCGGGATCGACCGGCGACCCATCGTGCCCGGTCAGGACCTCGACGTCGACGCCCGCCATGGCCGCGTATTCCCCCCAGATCACCGCAAACCGCCCCGATTCGAGAACGAGGACCCGGTCGCCCGGAAGTAGCGTGTTCGAGATGGCCATCTGCCAGGCGCCGTGGCCATTGGACGTCATGACGAAGGGGTGGCCAGTAGTTCGCGCAACTTGCGGTAGCCGTTCGAGCACACGGTCAGACACCTCCAACAACTCGCCGCTGTAGATGTTGGGCATAGGTCGCGAGAGCGCCTCGCGAACTCGAACTGGCAAGATCGAAGGGCCCGGGATCGAGACGATATCGATTCCATGGTTGAGCGTCATGGCGACAAACTAGAAGGTTCTGCGCGACACTTTCCATCATGCGCGCGTCGGTCATGGACGACTATCCAGCGATCTCTGATCTCGAGCGACGAGCAAAACGACGGATCCCTCGTTTTGCCTGGGAATATCTCGACTCGGGCACGGGTAGCGACATCGCACGGGACCGAAACATCGCCGCACTACAAGACATCACGCTGCGTCAAGAAGTGATGAAGGGCCCACTGTCTCCATCGACAGAAACGACGTTGTTCGGGACGACCTACAGCGCTCCGATCGGTATTGCCCCTGTCGGGTTGACCGGTCTGATCTGGCCAGGCGCTGACGTAGCACTGCCGCTGACCGCCGCAAAGGCAAAGATCCCGTACATCATGAGCACGGTGTCGACCACGACGCCCGAGGACGCCGGCCCTGTGGCCGACGGGATGGGGTGGTTCCAGCTCTACCCACCTCGGGACCCGACGATGCGCGCCGACCTCCTCGAACGTGCCCGAGTATCGGGCTTCACGACACTTGTCGTGACGGCCGATGTCCCCGCGCCGAGCCGAAGAGAGAGACAACGAAAGGCCCGCGTCCGAGTACCACCGAAGATCGGTCCCCGGTTGATCATGCAAAGCATGGCCCGGCCGGCCTGGTCCCTCGGTATCGTCCGAAACGGTCTCCCCCGGTTCCGCACGCTCGAGACGTACGTTGACGCCGCCACGATGCGCCGAATGGCTGGATTTGTAGGTGCCAGCCTCGGGGGAACGTTGTCGTGGGATTATCTGCGTGAGGTTCGCACGATGTGGGACGGCCCACTGGTGGTCAAGGGAATTCTCGATGGCGAAGATGCTGTCCGATGTGTGGACTGCGGCGTGGATGCGGTCTACGTCTCGAACCACGGTGGTCGTCAGCTCGATGCAGCGGTCGCGGCTGTCTCCGCGCTCCCCCACGTCGCCGAGCGGGTTGCTGGAGCTGTTCCCGTGCTGTTCGATTCGGGAATTCGTGACGGGGTCGACGTTGCGCGGGCGCTCGCGCTGGGCGCATCATTCGTGTTTGCAGGTCGACCGTTCATGTACGGGCTCGGGGCGCTGGGTGACGAAGGTGCCACGCACGCGTTCAACATCCTCCGCGACGGCCTCGTCAGCACGATGCACCAGCTGGGAATCGAGCAACTCGATCAGCTCAGCGACCGACTCCTCTAGTCCTACCTGGTCATCGATCCTGCTACAGGGCGGCTCGGGACACGACGAGATCGGCAAGCGTGCGAGAGACAGGGCTGCTCAACGCCAGCTGTGTATCGGTGCGACTGACTTCGGGCATCGCGACAACAAGTTGAATGAGTTCGTGGAGGTGATCGTTCGACTGCGCTGCGAAGCGGCAGAGAAGATCGCCTGAACCCGTGATGACATGCACCTCCAGGACCTCGGGGATGCTGGAGAGCCGCGTGACCAGGGCATCGTGCCCTCCCTGGTTGATCGACAGCGTGACGAAGGCAACCACCGAATATCCAATATCCGACGCCGAGAGATCGGGCCCATGACCAGTCACGGCTCCTCGCTCTTCCAACCGGGAAAGACGTGTCTGTACGGTGCCACGCGCCAGCCCGGTCATCCGAGCAAGATTGGTGATCGACGCCCGTGGTTGTCTTCGCATTGCGGCGATCAACCGCTGATCAGAACGATCGAGCTTGCTGGGCAGATTCATCAATCGTCCTCTCGAGGAACACCCTTGATTGATCATTGTACTCCCGGAGGCCTGACCCCATTGATCGTTTTGTTCAATGGACTTGTAATCGTTTGACGAAATGGTTCAGTGGTAAGTGAAACGAAGCCGAATTGCACAAGGAGTTTGAGACAATGTCGCACCTGAAACGAGTCGATCACATCACCTACGCTTGTAAGAGCGGAACGATCGAGAAGTGGGCCTGGTTCCACATAGAGGTCGAAGGTGGCCGCCTCATCAACCGCATCGATGACGTTCGCCCCGATGACGCTGACGACTCCATGAAGATCTGGTGCATCGACTACGGCGAATTCGGTGTCGCACTGATCGAAGGGATCGATCGGGCAAAAACTTCACAAGTCAGTGCCTTCGTAAACCGGCACGGAGATCACTCCGTGCAACACGTTGCCTACGACACGTACGACCTCGAGGCCTTCCAAAATCAGATGAAGGCCATGGGAGGAACCCCACGAGGTGAAACTCTCGTGCGCAATGATGGATTCGGCGTGCTGAAGCAGATGTTTGCCCGGGGCTACGAAGAAGGTTCTGCCGATGTGTCGACATTTCCCGAGTACGTCGAACGCCCGAATGCCGTCAGTGCAATCGATGTGAGCATCACCTTCGCTGAAGAGACCGGGAAGGGTTTCTACGACCAGGTCGCCGAAGCCGTCGAACAGGGCGACCTCGAGCCGTTCTTCGACTTCTCAAAGATGCCTTCGAACTGGGTCGTTCCTGACGCAACCCCTCTCCAGGGCGCCCGCTGACGGTTTTTCGCTGTCAGCCCGCTGACGGTTTTTCGCTGTCAGCCCGCTGACAGTTTTTCGCTGTCAGCCCGCTGACAGTTCAGTGAGTCGTACAGATAACTCGTCCAGCCGGTCGATGTCGGCGTTCGCGAAACTGAACCTGATCATCTGTTCATCATCTGGCATAAATGCCGTGCCGGGGATTGTCAACACTCCCTGCTCGACCAACAATCGCTCGACAACATCAGCACTTGCCTCTCCGGTAAATGGGTGGCGGACCCACCCGTAATACGCACCCGCAGAGACCAACTCGAAGCCACCCGGCCTCGCCTCCATGACACGAGTGAATCGCGCCTGCTTCTCGGCAATCTCGACGATCTTTTGGTCACGCCATTGGCCTGCCTCGGTCAGCCCGGCGTGCGCAGCTTCCTGACCGATGCGCGGCGCGCAGATCGTGACGCAGTCGATGAGTTTGGCGACCTCTGCAAGAAGATCGGGATGGCCGACGACCGCGCCGACTCGTTGTCCGGGGATAGCGAGATCCTTCGAGAACGAGTGCAGGCTGACAACATGATCTCTCCACGATGAATCGGCGAACAACCCGTGCGGGGCCGAACCACCGGGGACGAACGACCGGTACGTCTCGTCGACGATCAGCACGATGTCGTGCCGAGCGGCCATCGCCGCGAACTCGCCCAGTAACTCGGGCGACAAGGCGTGTCCGGTGGGGTTGCCAGGGGTGACCAACACAAGCGCCCGGGTGCGCGGGCCGAGCAATGCCTCAGCCTCAGAGGTCGTCGGGCTGAGTCCATCGGCGGGGCGAAGATATCGTACGACCGTTCCATCGAGCGCCAGCCACATGTCATGGTTGAAGTAGTACGGCAACGTGAGGACCACTTCGTCACCGGGCTCGCAAAGCGCCGACACCACCATCGCAAAGGCCTGGTTGCACCCCGCCGTGATGCAGACGTCGGCCACCTCGATGTCGCCGCCGTACGCCCTTGTCAGTTCGTTTGCGAATGCCGTCCGCAGGTGTGGCAGTCCGAGAAGAGGCGCATACCGACTGCCGTCAACATCGTGAGCAACCGTCGCCATCCGCTCTGCGACCTCTGGCGCCGGAGGAAATCCTGGCGCCCCTTGAGAAAGGTCGAGCAATGGTCGATCGGCAGGCACATCCCCGACGAGGTGTGCAAGGGCCCCAATGGGAGAACTTCGAACGTGTGTGGTGCGTGACGTGAGCCGCATCAGCCCGACACGCGCTCAGACTCTGACGGCGCTGGAAGCACTTTTCCAGGGTTCATGATTCCTGTTGGATCCAGAGCTGCCTTCACGGTTCGCATCAGATCGAGCTCAACCTCGGATTTCTGGCCACTGAGCCGCTCACGCATGATTTGACCAACGCCGTGTTCTGCAGAGATGGATCCCCCGAACTCCCAGGTCAACTCATCGATTGCGCGTTCGAGCTCAACACCTCCGCCGTCGTAATCCGCAATGTTGGCATCAGGACCCGGATACACACTGAAGTGCAGATTCCCGTCTCCGATGTGACCGAATCCAAAGGTGCGCGTTCCAGGAACCACTGCATCGACGGCGGGTCCCGCCCTCTCAAAGAACTCCACGACACGATCAACAGGTATCGCGATGTCGAACTTGTGCCGCTTTCCACGTTCATCGAAAGTGAACGAGGGTGGGACTTCGTCGCGTATGAACCAAAGGTTCGCTTCCTGGTCCGAGGTCGACGCAACGGCCGCATCGGTTATCAAGCCCCTCTCCGCTGCAGATGCAAGGAGCGAGGTCAGCGCGTCGTCGATCTCGTCACCTCCGGAGAATCTCATCAGGACATACCAATCGCTGGGTTCAGAAAGCGGATGGTTTACGTGCGGCGCATTTGCCTGCACTCGAACGATCCCTTCCTCTGGCAGAAGCTCGAATGCGCTGAGAAGTGCCGCTGCATGACTTCGCGCATGCGCGAAGAACGGCAGGAGCGTCTCGAGCGCGGACAATGCAACGAACGCCGTTCGATGACGGCTCGGCAGGGGATGCAGAGCGAACACCGCTGCGGTCACGATTCCGAGTGTGCCTTCCGTACCGATGAAGAGCTGCTTCAGGTCGAGGCCGGTTGCATCCTTGCGAAGTGATCGAAGTCCGTCCCATGTGCGCCCGTCTGGCAGCACGACCTCGAGGCCCAGCACCTGACTTCGCAACGAACCCCATCGCAAGACGTTGAGCCCGCCAGCGTTGGTTGACACCCCACCACCAACTTGGGCGGTGCCGCGCGCCCCCCAGTCCGGGGCAAAGAGCAGGCCTTCGCTAGCGCAGACCTCTTGCACCTCTTGAATGGTTACGCCGGCCTCGACCGTCACCGTCGCCCGCTCGACATCGAGCGACAGAACCCTCGACATCCGTGAGAGCGACAGCACGATCGAGTCCCGTGCTTCAGGATGTTCGGGAGCAAGAGGAACAGACCCTCCGCACAGACCGGTATTCCCTCCCTGCGGCACAATCGCAATGTCTTGCGCGTTGCAGAACGACACCACAGCCGCAACTTCCGCGGTCGAGGAAGGCCTGACGACGGCAAGCGCGCTGCCATCTAGCAGCTTGCGCCCCCAATCGACCACAAATGTGTCGGTATCAGCGCCAGTGAGCACACCGGACTCACCCACGATTGCGATCAGTTCATCAACCACCGTCGTCATGACTCGCGACCGTACAGGCCACCATCTGGCGCTGCCGATATCAGCTGGACAACTCGTCTCGAGCGCGGTCGAGAATACGCCCGACTGTCGCCCGTTGTGTGGGTTTCGCCACCTGGGAGCCAAGCACCTCAGTGCGCGCTGCAGTCGCCCCTCCGGCCGTGAAGAAACGACGGCGGACCTGTCCGAGGACGACGACGTGATCACCCTCGACGAAGTCGCAGACCCGCTTGTTCGGATCGGTCCACTGGACCGGAACGGAGAGTCGACCGTTCTCGGTCTCGGTTGAGACATTCCAATTCATAATGTTCTGGCCTGTCGGAAGCGTGCGCTCCGTTGGCTCGCTCGACAACGTTCCCTGCAACACGACGATGTTCATCGTGGATCTCCATTTCGGATCGGTTTCAGCAGGGGAAGTGCAGGAACGACAACCTACTCAGCCGGTATGACAGCACCATGCTGAAACATCGCACACCAGTTGTACGTTCGGAGGGTCCGACCCCGAATGTGGTCAACTCGCCACACGCAACCAGTATCTTCTCGCTCCTGGAGGCGTCGGAACCGTCTGACGCGGTAGAAATGTGGCATGACCGATGAGCCCGACAGCACCCCGGCCTTCGCAGCGCCGGATTCGTCCCTGCGCCTCGGGATGGGCGACCACGACCGGATGGTGTCCGATCCCGGCGCGCCTGTGATCATTGGCGTTTCGTTCGACAGCCCGCTCAAGGCGAAGGAGTACCTGCTCGCCATGACCCGTTTGCGCGAGGACGGCGTCCTGGAACTGAAAGACGCGGTGACCGTCACCAAGCAGGATGACGGGAAGGTGACCGTGACGGAGACCATCGATCCGACGCCGGGCAGCGCAGCATTGAGTGGCGGGGTGTGGCTCGGCCTGCTCGGTCTGTTCGTGGGAGGACCCGTCGGCTGGCTCGCCGGTATCGGGATTGGCGCCGGGGCCGGCGCAGTGGCAGCCAAGGTCATCGACCTCGGGATTCCCGACGAGTGGGTCGACTGGTTCAAGGAAGTGGTCGAGCCCGGAATCTCGGCCGTCGTCATCCTCGCCGATCACGTCCAAGTCCACGCGCTGGCCGACGAGGCTCGCCGGTTCCGCGGCGCTGAGTTGCTGTACACCACGATGTCGTCGACGGCCATTGATCAACTCGACGCCGCGTTCGACGGCAGCGACTGAAGTCTCACAGCCGGTTAGGCCAGCGTCGGAAACTGATCCATCGTGGCTGACTCGGGTTAACCCCGTAGAATCCACCAACGCGCGGCTCAAGCGACGGGCGGCAGGGTTCCGGTTTTGGCGAGCTCAGCGAACCACAGCGCGCTCGATTTCGGGATGCGCTCGAGAGTCTCGGGGACGACCTCGACAATTCCGAATCGTTTGGCATATCCATGCGCCCATTCGAAATTGTCCAAGAGCGACCATGCGAAATAACCCACCATCGGCACTCCAGCGTCGATCGCTCGAAGCACAGAGCGGAGATGTCCGTCGAGATACAAGATCCGATCGGGATCGTGTACCCGACCATCTACACGGGTCATGTCGGGCATCGCTGCCCCATTCTCGGTGATCATAATCTTCGGCAAGGCATAGGTCTCGTCAAGCCAGACCAGAAGATGCTCAAGCGACTCCTCGTGAATCTCCCAGCCCATGGCGGTCTTTGGAGCGTCGAAGGGAAGCCCTTGATCGACCCCGGAAATGACTGCCCGGGTGTAGAAGTTCACACCCAAAATGTCAATGGGCGCCGAGATGATGTCCATGTCGCCATCGAGCACTTCATCTTGGGCCCAACCCAAGGCCTCCACCGTTTCTGCCGGGTACGCACCGCGGCAAAGCGGATCGATGTACCACTCGTTCTCCCAACCGTTCGTCACCTTTGTCAGGGCAATGTCGGCCGGGCTGTCGGTCGCTGGTTCGGCCGGGGTGAAGTTCAACACGATGCCCAGGTCGGCGTTTGGAGCCAGCGAGCGAATGCGCTCTGCGGCCAAGCCGTGGCCGAGGAGCAGATGATGCGCAGCAGCAAGCCCCATTGCAAGACTTGTGTGTCCAGGAGCATGTTCGCCAGACACATACCCATGCGACGCCGAGACGTACGGCTCATTGAGCGTCACCCAGGTCTCGATGCGATCGCCAAGGCGCTCCACGACGACCTCGGTGTAGTCGGCGAACGCGTACGCGGTGTCGCGATGTACCCAACCGCCTTCATCCTCGAGCGTTTGCGGGAGGTCCCAGTGGTACAAGGTCGGGACAGGTCGGATTCCCTTCGCAAGAAGGCCGTCAACAAGCCGGTCGTAGAAGTCGAGGCCAGTCACATTCACTCTGCCTCGTCCCTCGGGGATCACCCGTGGCCACGCGATCGAGAACCGATACGTCGAGAGGTTGAGTGCCGCAATGAGATCGACGTCCTCCTGCCAACGGGTTACGTGATCGCACGCCACATGGCCGTTGGATCCGTCGGCAATACGGCCGGGCTCAGCGCAGAACGTGTCCCAAATCGACTCACCTTGACCGACGTCGGGTGACCGCCCTTCGATCTGGAAACTTGACGTCGCCGCACCGAAGAAGAACCCATCCGGAAAGCTGGCGCTGTCCGTCACTTAGGCTCCGTGGTCGAGCCAGCGTAGAGCGGCCCGTGATCGATGTTGGGCAGAACATGTTGGGCGAAGAGGTCGGCCTCGGCTACGTGCGTATAACCGGACAGGATGAAGGCCCCGATGCCGACCTCTCGATATGCCTGAATCTTCGCGAGGACTTGATCGGGGTCGCCGACGATCGCTGCGCCTGCACCACTCCGAGCCCGACCGACGCCGGTCCATAAGTTTGCTTCGACGAATCCGTCGTCCTCAGCCGCGTCGCGAAGTTCGTTCTGTCGGGCCACGCCCGCCGATGCGGTGTCGAGCGACTTCTGGCGAATCTTTTCACCCTGGTCGTCGTCGAGCTTGGAGAGCAGCCGCGTGGCCGCAGCTCGTGCTTCATCCTCGGTCTCGCGGACGATCACATGTGCCCGCAGCCCGTATTTTAGCTCGCGGTCGTAACCAGCTGCCATGGCCTGCATTTCCTCCACCGTGCCAGATACCCCAGCAACGGTGTCGGGCCAGGTGAGGAAGACATCGGCGTGTTCGGCGGCGGTGTCTTTGGCCGCTGGGCTGAAGCCGCCAAAGTAGAAGGGTGGGCAGTGACCGGAGACTGTTCTCAGCCGAGGCGGATCGATCGCGAGATCGACGAAGTCGCCGTGAAAGTCGATCGACTCACCGTTCAAGAGGGCGCGCAGGACATACATCCACTCCCGAGTTCGCTGATAACGAGGCGCTGATTCAAGGGGTGATCCTGGGATGTCGCTCGAGATGATGTTCACCAAGAGCCGGCCGCCTGCCATCTGGTCGATCGTTGCAATCTGACGAGCCAGCTGCGGCAGCCACATCTCGCCCATGCGAACCGCCAGGAGCAGCTGGATCTGCTCGGTGTGTGTCGCGATCGCGGCAGCGAACGCCGTCGAGTCGATGCCGAGCTGGTAACCCGACGGAAGCAGAACGTTGTCGAAGCCGAGCCGGTCGGCGGTCTTGACGATGTCCGAGCAGTGATCCCACGAGCTCTGCAAACGTTCCTCGGGAACGCCGAGAAACTCATAGTCATCGTCGCAGAGGGCGCCAAACCACGAGATTTCGACGGTATCTTCCTCGGCACTTCCGGCCGAGATCCCTTGTCCGGGCGTTCCAGGTTCGACGGTATCTTTCTCGGCACTTCCGGCCGAGATCCCGCTCATCGTGTTTTCGTTTGTATCGGTCATGGCAATGGTTGTCCTTCGCTTGCGGCGACGATGTCATATGCATCGTTTCGGTCGAGGTGAACGTTGAAAGCCGCGGGCGCAGCGGCAAGCCTTGAGGCGGTCTGCGTGCCGAGGAGCGCTACTGGCTTCGAGGGGTGTGCGAGCACAAATGCGGTGGCCAGGGTCGCTCTGTCGACTCCTTCGCGATCGGCAAGGCGGTCGATCGTGTCGATCAGCTCAGGACGAATCCCTTCACCGGAAAAGAGTCGACCTCCAGCGAGCGGACTCCAGGCAAGCGGAACCACTCCGTCTCTCATCGCACGATCGAACGTTCCATCGCGCATTGGTTGGAGTTGGGCAACCGAGAACTCTGGCTGAGTTGACACGATCGGTGCCTGCAGATGCGCTGCGAGCGCGTCATATTGATCGACCGTGAAGTTCGATACCCCGACCATTCCGATCTTGCCCTCGGCAATCAGCGCATCGAGGGTCGTCGCGACGTCAGCAGGGTGAGTGAACATGTCGTGTCTGTGAATCTGCCACAAGTCGATGTGCTCGACACCAAGACGCGTGAGAGAAGCATCGATGGCGGATCGTAGGTATTCGGGACTCGAGTCATAGGGAAGCGGCGGCATGATGCCGCCCTTGGTCGCGAGCACCATGCGATCGCGAAGTTCGGGTGAAGCAGCGAGTACTTCACCGAGGCGTTCTTCGTTCTGACCAAAACCCGTTCCGCCATGATCGAGGCCATACACATCGGCGGTATCGATGAGATTCATTCCGGCGTCGAGGGCGGCTTCGACGAGTTCTTGGTTGGCCGAGACGTCTTCGGCGGTCAGCCGCCACGTGCCGTACCCAAGCGGGCCGACTTCAGGGCCATCGGGCCCAAGTTGCCGCGGACTCGACGTGACAAGGTTCTGAGACATCTCGCCAGCTTACAACAACTGGACACCCCTCTTGCAAGCGTTTACATTCTATAAAAATCAACGAAGTCACGAACTAGGCTGAAGACATGACCAACGAACACATCCGCTACGGAATCATCGGTACGGGAATGATGGGCATCGAGCACATCAACAACATTCTCTCCCTCGATAACACGAGCGTCGTTGCCGTGGCGGACACAGATCCCGGTTCACTGGCGACCGGGCTTGAGGTTGCCGGAAGCGATTGCGCGACATACACCGACTACCGCGATCTCCTCGCCGACGACACGGTGGATGCCGTCGTGGTCGTGACCCCCAACTTCACCCACATCGACGTGATGCGCGATGTGATTGCATCGGGCAAACACGCGCTATGTGAAAAGCCCTTGTGCACGACAACTGCCGACTGCCAAGAACTCATCGACCTGGCCGATGGTTACGAGGGCGTCATCTGGGTCGGTCTCGAATACCGGTACATGCCAGCAGTTGCCGCACTGATCACCGAGGTCCACAACGGCGCTGCCGGCGACATCAAAATGGTCAAGATCCAGGAACACCGTCATCCATTTCTCGAGAAGGTCGGGGACTGGAACCGCTTCAGTCGGAACACTGGTGGAACGTTGATCGAAAAGACGTGCCACTACTTCGATCTCATGAACCTCCTGATCGGTACCCGCCCCTTGCAGGTGTTTGCCTCGGGCGCACAAGACGTGAACCATCTCGATGAGACCTACGACGGCGCGCGATCCGACATCCTCGACAACGCGTTCGTGATCATCGACTACGAAGGCGGAGCACGGGCGATGCTCGACCTGTGCATGTTTGCCGAGGCAAGCAAAGACCAGGAAGAGCTCTCCGTTGTTGGCTCAAAGGGCAAAGTTGACGCGCGGATGCCGTCGTCGGTACTACACCTTGGTGTGCACCACATGGACGGAGCGGAAGCGGTTGCGAACATGAACAACGTAGAGACTCGACACATCGTGAACGATCAGATTCGTCACGAAGGCCTCCACCACGGATCGAGCTACCTCGAACACGTCGACTTCGCGATGGCGATTCGCAAGGGCATCGAGGCCAAGGTGACTCTGGAGGACGGCATGTGGTCCGTCGCCATGGGTGAGGCGGCTCACCGCTCCATCGCGGAGAATCGCCCTGTCCGCCTAGACGAGGTCATCCCTCAATCCAGTTGACTCCGGATCAGCGAGAGGTGTTTGCGCCGCACAAAAGGATGCCCACGCGTTCGCCCGGTTCGGCTTCGTAGCGACCCGATCGAAGGGCCGCAACCGGAGCTGCTGCCGAAGGTTCCACGATCAATCGGAACTCGTTCCACACGTGCTCTTGCGCCTCGACGAGCTCCTCATCGGTCACCAGCACGCTGGGCGCTTGGTGTTGTGACAACGCAACCCACGGGAGCTCGCCGATCCGGGTCGCGCCGAGCGCATCCGCGGCAAGACCACTGACGACGACGTCGACCGGCGAACCTGTAGCAACCGCAGCTGCGTACGCATTCGTGGTCACCGTTTCGCACACGACGATCGTGACATCCGATCCCACGGCGCACGCGATCCCACCAGCCAAACCACCACCTCCGCATGCAACAAGAATCGTGTCGAGTCCCTTGGCTTGTTCGACAAACTCCGTGCCTGTCGTACCAGCACCAGCCATGACCACGGGATGGTTGTACGCGTGGATCGACGTCGCACCGCTCTGAGCCTGGAACTCGAGGCTTGCCTCAAGCGACTCGGCGTACACGTCACCGACTTGCCTCACGTCGGCACCATAGGAGCGCAGTCTCTCGACCTTCGCTGGTGAAGAGATCAGGGGCACGAAGATCGTCGCTGCATGACCCGCACGACGGGCAGCCCACGCAACCGCCGCACCATGGTTACCGCCCGAGGCCGCGACGACGCCAGCCGCGCTGATCGGCATCGAGGCGATGTAGTTACTTGCGCCGCGCGCCTTGAATGATCCCGAATGTTGGAGTTGTTCGAGCTTCAGGAAGTACGAGGCCGACCCATGCCCGGTTGTATGTATCGATGTTTCGGAAACTGGCATCGTTGGAGTGCGACGTACAAGATCGGCCAACCTCTCCTGCGCCTGGCCGATCTCTACGAGTGATGGAAGCTCCAAATCGACGTCTTAGCCCTTCACTGAACCGGCGAGCAGTCCACGAACGAAGTACCGCTGCAGGCTGAAGAACACAGCGAGTGGCACGAACGCCTGCACAAATGCACCAGCCGGCAGCAAATGTTCGTTGCGGCCGAAGTCGCCGGCCAACTGCGCAATCAGCACCGTGGTCGGGAGGTCGACGGGGTTACCGCCGCTCAACATAGTGATGGCGATCAGGAAATCGTTCCAGGTCCATAGGAACTGGAAGATTGCAAACGCCGCGAGCGCGGGCACCGAAAGAGGCAGGATCAGGCGCCAGAAGATCGTGAAGTGGGATGCACCATCGAGTCGTGCCGACTCCATGATCTCCTTGGGCAGTTCGGAGATGAAGTTGTGCAAAAGAAAGATCGCGAACGGCATCGCAAAGCCGGTGTGCGTGAGCCACACGGCGATTCCGCCTCGGGTGTTCAGATCGAGGTCGGGAATGATGGTCATTGTCCGTTCGCTGAACGGAATGGTGATATGTGCGCCGCCGACGTAGGTCTGCAACAGGGGGATCAACGCGACCTGAAGTGGAATCGCCAGCAAGGAAACAGTACCGATGAACAGCCATTCACGTCCCTTGAAGTCGATCCACGCGAAGCCATAGGCGGCGAAGGCCGCAAACGCGATCGGGATGATCGTTGCTGGAACCGCGATTGCGAACGAACTGACCAATGAGTCGGACAGGTTGGTCCCGCCGCCGCTGTCGACGAACAGCACCGTGTCGTAGTTCTCCAAGGTCAATTGCCCAGGTTCGGTCAGAACCTTCCAGAAGCCTTGAGTACGTTGGCTTTGCTGGGGACGGAAGGAATTCACTAACAGACTGAGGCTCGGGAGCGACCAGAGGCCAACCAAGATCCACAACGCCCACATCGGCGTATTCGACAGCTGTCGGTACAGGCGCTCGCCCAGTGTTTCCTTCATCGGTTCACCCTCCGCTCGCTCTGCATACGTCGAACGTTCAGGAACATCACCGGTGCAACAGACAACAGGATGAAGACGGAGATCGCAGCGCCGAGACCGGTGTTGAAGAAGCTGAACGAGACTTCGAACATGTCATTGGCGAGAACGTTGGTGCCGAAGTTGCCACCGGTGGTGACCGCCACAATGTCGAACACTTTCGTTACCAGGACGATGAGGGTGGTCGTCACGACTCCGACCGTCGGCAAGATCTGAGGGAATGTGATCTGGAAGAACGTCTGTGTGTCTGAAGCACCGTCTACTCGCGCCGCCTCGAGGAACTCGGAGGGAACACCCTTGATCGCTGCGGACAAAATCACCATGGCAAAACCTGTCTGAATCCAGATGAGGATGATCATCATGAAGACGTTGTTGAATGGCGCCTCGTTCAGGAATCGGATGACATCGGGACCCCCGTAATCTCCGTTTGCATCGAGCACGAAACCGCCAAGGCTCCGCCGGGCAAGCTGATAAAACAGATATCCGAAAACCACGATTCCGGCGGCTGGCGCTGCGATCGGGCTCGATACCTGATGTTTCCGCCAGGCTTGCATCCCGAGCAAGACGAGGAGTCCGGCAAGGACCAGCAGCCCGAGCACACGCGGCCAGCCAGAATGACTGAGCTGGCCGATCTCCACCCAGACCGCATTTATGACGCCGGTCTGCGGTTCGGTGGCAGGCAAACGTGGTTGATACTGCAATCTCCAAACGATCGACGCGCCGACGAACGACACTGCCATGGGCATGAAGATCAACGACTTGGCAACCGTTTCAGACTTGCCCGCCTTCTCAGCGAGCACCGCGATGGTGAGACCGAGCGAAACCGAGAGGGTTGTAACGGTGATGACCCACCAGATGTTGTTGAAGAATGTGCCGCGCACCACAGACAACACGGCATACGCAAACAGGAACAGACCAGCGAGCAACGCTGCCGATGACGCTCCCGTTCGTTCCAGTACGTCGAGCTGAGGAAGTTTTCCAGCGATGCTCAGCGTGGAAACGCCGAGAAGCAGGAACAGAACAACCACAGGCACCAGCCAGTAGATCGAAGTGAACTGACTTGCGCTTTCGCTGCTGACGAGGATCGACCATGCCGAGCCGACGAACAGGAGGACCGCTAGTCCGAGTAACACGATCGATTTGGTTCCACCGTCGAGAAGGTTCACCCGGTTGCGGCGACTGTGGGCCACCAGCGCGATCAGTAACGCTGCCCCAACCAGGAACAAGCCGAGGGTGTAGAGATCCGAGGTGAACAACGAGCGCCAGTTCGAGAAGTTGAACGAGTCGGTGTCACTCCAGAGTTCTTGGTAGTTGTCGAAGCCAACGAACTCGGAGGAGTCCCGGTTGTAGAAGGACAGGATGATCGTTCGAATGGCTGGGATCACCAGCGCACCTGACAGGAAGATAACTGCCGGTCCGAGGAAAAGAGCGGCTCGCAACCTGTTGTCGAGCAATGAAATCTGTCCGGGCGTTGGTGTGCCATTCCACCCGATTCGAAGCCCGAGAAGCACAAGCGGGACGATCGCCGAGACGAGAATATCGTTCTCGGGTGTACTGCCCAGCGTTGTATGCCAGGGAGCAGCCAACCAGAATCCAGCGACTGCCCCTAAGAAGGCGCCGGTGAGGATGGGCGGTACAAGTCGGCTCGGCTCGTCGAATCGGCCGCGATGAAGAATCGCACTGATTCCGACGGCTGCAACAACACCGACGACGATCCACAAAATGACGGTGGCCAGCGCGTAATTGGGGCGATGCCACACCTGGAGGTTCTCGCTGATCAAGAACCCGGTGAGTGCACCGATTACCGTGCCAACGACCAACCGTGGCCCGCGAGATTTAAGCGACCCGATGGCGAACAGCCCGAGGCCCCAGATGAGCGCACCAACAACGGGCCATTCGATTCGTCCGAGGAAACCTCCGCCTCCACCGAAGTAGATCGGATCTTCGTCGACCAGAAGTGCCTTTATCGAGAGGTTGCCGCGGAGGAGGGCGAAGCCGCCGCCGGCAAGCAGAGCACCCGACAGGCCGAGAAACCGCGCCCATCCGGTCTTCGCCTGATCCGCCAACAGGTTGAGGGTGACCCAGATCGATCCGATGATCGAAATCGCAACAACAACTGTGACAATCGTCGTGATCAGACGATCCATGAAGCCCCCCGGCGCCTTGTATGGAGAAAGAAAAGCGGGGGCAGGCGGCTTGCGCCTGCCCCCGTTTTGATACACATTAGCCCTCGCTCAATGCGAGGTCTATTTGGAACTAGCCGTCAGTTGGCCAAGCTGCATCGATTGCAGCTGCAGCGCCAACGGTGTCGATGTCGCCGTTCACCATTGCCGTCGCTTGGGTCCAGAATTCGCCGGAACCGACATCGGCGGGCATGAGGTCCGCGCCATCGAATCGAACGACCTCAGCGTTCTGCATGAACGCAAGGTGGCTTGCGCCAACTTCTGACCAGAGTGACGGATCGGCGTTGAGGTTCGCGGTGTTGAAGCCCGAGATACCGCCGCCCTTGAGCGCACGGAGCGAAACCTGACGCGCATTCGCGTAGTCTCCGCCACCCATGTATTCCATCAAGGCCCACACCTCTGGCTTGTCGGTGAATGCGCCGGTGAGGTTGCCTCCGACGAGAACTGGTGCGCTCGAGTCATCGACAGCCGGGAAGTAGAACCAGTCCACGTCGGTTGTTCCTTCGGGAAGGAAGCTGGCGAAGAACGAAGCTTGACGAACCATGGCGCAGTTATCTGCGGCGAGTCCTTCTGCAGGGTCCGACGAGTGGTGTGAGGTAACAATCGCCTCGACGCCACCAAAGACGGCACCAGGAGTGCGCCACAGAGCCAGAATCTCGTCAAAGATCGCGACGACCTTAGGATCGGAGAACTTCAGGTCGTTCGCGACCCAGGCGTCGTAGTCTTCTGGACCATTGATGCGCAGCATCAGCTCTTCGGTCCAGTCGGTCATGACCCAACCGGTCGCTGTTCCGGACTCGATGCCCACGCACCACGGTGTCGTGCCGTCGGCGATCATCTGATCGGTCAGGTCCAACAGTTCTTGCCAGGTCGTCGGGACCTCGTAGCCACCGGCTGCGAAGACGTCGGGTTTGTACCAGACGAGTGACTTGAGGTCGGTCTTTGCGGGAATGCCATATTGAACACCGTCGACCAGACCAAATTCCATGTTCGAATCGGACCAGTTTGTGCGGGCCGAGGCATCAACTTCGGCGGGGAGCGGAAGGACCGCGCCGCTATTAGCGAAGTCAGCGAGCTTGCCGGGCTGCGGAAAGATCGAGACGTCGGGTGGGTTGCCGGCCGCTATCTGCACATTAATTTCGGCCTCCCAGTTGGCCGAGCCGGTGAAGATGACCTCGGCGCCGGTCGCCTCCTCGAAGGGGATCATGGCCTCTTCGATCGAGCCCCATTCCTCGGCCGAGCGCTCGGAGCCGGTCAAACGGATGACCTTGCCTTCGAACTCACGTACTTCAACGTCGCTACCAGATTCGGCCGCGGCGACAGCTGCTGCTGCTTCTGCCTCGGCTGTTTCTGCATCGGCCTGGGCCGCTGTTGCGGCATCTTGGGCTGCGGAGAGTGCATCTTGTGCTTCGCTCAACGCGGCATCGTTTCCATTATCGACTGCGTCTGCGACGTCGTCTGCCGAGTCAGAGCCGCATGCGGCGGCTACAAGTGACACGGCGAACATAACTGCAAGCAGCTTTATCCACTTACTCTTCATTACAGGGGTCCCCTCCTGATTTGGGATTCCCGGACATTTGCCCGAAAATTGTAAACGTTTGCAGCTTCGAAGCTAGCGGACAACGTGAGCGTTGTCACACCGCGCGGGTGACTGAGATGTCCCCCGGTTCAGCCATCACTTTCACCGATAGTCGATTCCCGTGGCACCAAACTGAGCCACTGATTACTCGCCGCGGTCGCTTCACCTGCACTATTCGGTCCGGCCGATGTCGAGTCGACATCATCATCGAGGAGCTTCAACAGTCGATCTGCGGCTGCTGCGCCGAGCTTGCGAGGGGCGAGGCGAACGGTGCTCAGGCCTACCAAAGGCGCCAGCTCATGATCATCGATGCCGATGATCGCCATGTCATTCGGCCACGTGAGCCCGCGCTTGTTGAGCGCGCTCCAGGCGCCAAAGGCCATCTCGTCTGACATGACGAAGAGGGCAGTCGGCGGATTGGCCATGTCGAGAATTCGTTCCATCGCTCGACGACCACCGTCGGCGGTGAAGTGTCCAGATTGTTCGAGCGACGGGTCGACCGGAATCCCCGAGGCGGCCAACGCACCCGTATAACCAGCGAGACGAAGACCGGGGACCGAGAAGGCCAGCGGATGGTTTGGCTCCCCGGAGATCACACCGATTCGCGTGTGCCCCAGCTCGAGAAGGTGTTGCGTGGCAATAAAACCAACTTTGTAGTCGTCGACGATGACCGCCGGGAAACACTGGGTCGCGAATCCTGCCGTGACCGCACGGATCCCCGCCTGCCAAAGTTTGTCCGCCGATTCCTCAGAAATGTTCAGATCGACCACGATCACCCCGTCGACCCGCTTCTTCGACTCGAGCAAGTCAGACAGAAACCGCTCTCGGGCTATGGGGTCCTCTACCGGATGGGTAATCGCCTCGTAGTCATGTTCCAAGAGATGATCGATGGCACCTGCGAGAAATCTCGCGAAGTACCAACCGTCGACGGTCGGTGTGGCGAGTTGTACAAGTTTGGTTCGTCCGGTTGCCAAACGCGCAGCGCTTGGATCCGCCCGATAGTGCAATTGTTCGGCGACCTCCTCGACACGGGCGCGTGTCTTTGTCGCGACATTCGGGAGCCCTCGAAGCGCACGAGAAACCGTCGCCACAGATACGCCAGCCTCACGAGCAACATCTTCAATTGATGGTCCGCGTGTACGTTTCATATCAATTGACTGGATGATTCGTCATGTCGTTCGTCGCCGTCCTGTTTTCGATCAGCACGAGAATGTAACCGTTTACAGTCGGTATACAAAAGTTGCAGGTTCTGGCCATCTCTGAGGGCGATCGCGAGTCTTCGGAAGATGTCGCGCGCCGATATCGCGTCGGTTCGTCACAAATCAACCCTCCGATCGACCCGACATCTAGTCTGTTGGTCTCACGACGTGCCAACAATCGGCGTCCTACGCTGACGAAGCACATCGGGGTCCCACGACACGATCAGAGAGCTCCCATGAACGAACAGCAACTCCAGAAGATGCAGACCGAGGCCGGCTTCATCGCCGCGCTCGACCAGAGCGGCGGCTCGACCCCAAAGGCGCTTCTTGCCTATGGCGTCGGCGAAGACGAGTACTCCGGCGAAGAGGCGATGTACACCAAGGTGCACGAGATGCGAACACGCATCATGACGAGCCCGTCATTCACCGGCGAACGAGTGCTCGGCGCCATCCTGTTCGAGAACACCATGGATCGCCAGGTCGAAGGCCATGACACCGGCGACTACCTGTGGAACGAAAAGGGCATCATCCCGTTTATCAAGATCGACAAGGGCCTCGCAGACGACGAGAACGACGCCCAGGTTATGAAGCCGATGCCTGAGCTTGACGCGCTTCTCGAGCGCTCGGTCTCGAAAAACATGTTCGGCACCAAGATGCGTTCAGTCATCAAGATGGCCAACCAGGCCGGTGTAGATGCCGTTGTGGCACAACAGTTCGAGGTGGGTCGCCAGATCATCGGCCACGGACTCGTCCCGATCATCGAACCCGAGATCGACATCCACTCGCCACAAAAGGCACAGGCCGAGGCCATGCTTCGAGACTCACTGATCGAACACGCCAACGCGCTGAGCTCGGATCAGCACATCATGCTGAAGCTCACACTTCCGGAGGTGGACAACTTCTACGCTGACCTCGTTGCACATCCGCAGATCGTGCGAGTCGTCGCGCTGTCGGGTGGCTACAGCCGAGACGAGGCCAACGCCCGCCTCAGTCGGAACAACAAGATGATCGCAAGTTTCTCCCGTGCGCTGAGCGAAGGGCTCTCCGCACAACAGTCAAACGAGGAGTTCGACGCAATGCTCGATGCAACCGTGCAGAGCATCCGGGACGCGTCAGCAACCTGATCGAGGGCAAATCACGAAAGCGAGCCGACCGGATCCGTCCGGTCGGCTCATTTTCGTTTTAGCCGAAGAGGCCGCCGCCACCGCCACCACCACCGCTGCCGCCGCCGGTTGGGCCCTCCGATGGCTGCACGAGAATAAACCCTTGTCCACCGAAGGCCATCTGGAATGTCTCACCACTCCCGCCGCGGACCATCGACTTGAGGCCACCTGTGGTGTCGGTCTTGAGATTCATCGAAACACCGCCCGACCACATCACGACGGCCTGGGCGTCGGCGAAGGTCGGAGCACTCGCCACGTCGAGCATGACAGGAGGGCCGTCGGTCGTGATCGCCACGAAGCCAGTGCCGGACAACTCCATGTTGTAGAGACCACCGGCCATTGCTCCGGCTGCACCACCGCTGAGACGTTTGATGTCCCAGGAGATCGATTCGTTGAACGCCAAGATGTTTCCGCCGTTGACCGATATCTGGTCATTGTCGAGATACATGATGTGGACATCTTTGGCGTCGTCCGCAACGAACAGTTCGCCAGTGCCCGTCGCGTGCATCATGTCTGCACCTTCGCCCGTGGTGGCCTTCTTCAGCATCTTGCCGAGTCCGCCCGAGCCCTTGTTCTCGAACTTGACGTCGCCTTGGTAGGCCACCATCGAGCCACGTTTGGCTTGGACGCCGCCAGCAGCGAGCTCGATCTTGAGAAGTTTCGAGTTCTGTCGGGTGAACTGCTCGCCCGTTTCGTTCTCCGCGTACTGCTCGAGGTTCGATTGAATTCCCATTGTGCTGCTCCGCTCTTTCGGTGTCGCTGATGCGACCATCATTGTCGATCCGTGGCGCGCTGTACTTGAGTCCTGCCACGGATCGCGCCATTCGACCACGCGGGTACTCTCAGATGAGCAGTATCGATCAGCTTGGAGATCAGCATGGACATCGCCTTCACGCACAACGCCCGGCCCACGATTGGTGTAGAGCTCGAAGTCCATCTCGTGGATGCCGACACCGGCGATTTGGTGTCCGCCTCGAATGAGTTGCTGGCCGAGATGTCGGTTGGCTTCCCCAACAACGATCATCCCAAGGCGAAGCACGAGTTGTTCCAAAGCACGGTCGAGCTCATCACGGGAGTGTGTGACACACCAGCGCAGGCCCGAGCCGATCTGGCAGAAACTTTTGAGGAGCTCCACGCCGCAGCCACCCGGCGAGGCCTCAAGATCATCAGCGCTGGCACACATCCGTTCGGCATTGCACGCAAGCAGGACGTCAGTCCCGACCCTCGCTACCACGAACTCGTCGAGGCCATGCAGTGGCCAGCTCGCAGGCTCCTCATTTGCGGTCAACACATCCATGTCGGCGTCCGAGATGGCGAGCGCGCGATCTCGATTATCAACGAAATGACCCGACACCTCCCCCTCTTCCTCGCCCTGTCTTCATCGAGCCCCTACTTCGAAGGGGAGGATTCGGGCCTGTCGTCTGCTCGCTCGAAGGTCTTCGAATCCTTGCCCACAGCCGGGCTGCCACCGCAGCTAGCTGATTGGGTCGATTTCGAGTCGTTCATGTCAACGCTGATCGAGTCCGAGTGCATTTCGTCGATTCGTGAAGTGTGGTGGGACATCCGCCCACATCCCGACTTCGGGACGATCGAGTTCCGCATGTGCGACTCACCCCACACCCTCACCGAGGTCACGGCGCTCGCCGGGCTGGCGCAGACGCTGGTGGCGTGGGCGGATGACCTGATCGATCGCGATCGGTTGCCGCCACCTCCGCGCGAGTGGACCGTGCGAGAGAACCGCTGGCTCGCGGCGCGTTACGGGATCGACGCTCGACTCATCGTCGAAGCCGACGGCGACGGCAAACCACAACGCCGGCCAGTTCGCGAGTTGGTGACCGAACTCATCGCAGAGTTGTCGCCGACCGCCGACATACTCGGCACTCACCAAGAACTCGCTGACGTCAAACGCATCCTGGATCACGGCTCGGGCTCGATGCGTCAACGCCGTCTCGTCGACGCCGGCGCTACGCTCGCCGACGTGGTGCATCACCTTGCCGATGAACTGTTTGACGACTGCTTCGGTCAGACGTGACGTCGCCTGACGCCCGATTGGCGGGCTGGCTCGCTGAACACGGTGAGGGGCTCGTGGCGCTGCGCCGAAACATTCATGCGCATCCGGAATTGAGCGGCGCAGAACATGCCACCACCGAGTTGGTGCGCGAGCGCCTCGAGCTGGCTGGAATGCACCCACGCGTCCTCGCCGTCGGGACGGGCCTCATCTGTGACCTCACCCCAGAAGATCCTCACGACGAGCAACCGATGCTCGCTTTCCGCGCCGACCTCGATGCGCTGGCAATGTCGGACGACAAGGACGTGTCCTATCGAAGCCAGGCCCACGGGGTCGCACACGCCTGCGGTCACGACGTGCACACGACTGTCGTTCTCGGCACTGCGCTCTACTTCGCCCACCATCGCGACCATCTGCCGGGCCCGTTGCGATTCGTTTTTCAACCAGCTGAGGAGCGCGTCCCTGGTGGTGCGCTCGACGTCATTCGTGACGACGGCATCGACGGTGTCGACGCGATCGTCGGAATCCACTGTGAGCCGAAACTCGACGTTGGCGTTATTGGATTGAGGACGGGTTCTATCTCGTCTGCCGCCGACATGGTCTGCATCACGCTGACCGGGCCTGGCGGGCACACCGCTCGACCTGAACTCACCGTCGACCTGATGACGATTGCAGCCAGAGTGATCACCGAACTACCGACACGTGTCCGTGCCGAGCTCCCCGACGATGCGGAGATCAGAATCGTCTTCGGCGCCGCGCACGGAGGCAACGCAGCCAACGTGATTCCCACGCAGTGCGAGCTCCGTGCGGCGGTCCGCACACCGACACTCAACGTCTGGAACACGCTGCCGGCACTCGTCGAGCAATGTATTGCCGAGATGCTCGCCGATTCAGGCGCCGGGTTCGACATTGTTTACACCCACGGTGTCCCACCAGTAGTGAACGACGCAGGCGTCACCAACGTCGTCGCACGAGCCGTTACCGCCGAGTTCGGAGCCGCTGCCATCGCACCGGTCGAGCAGAGCTGGGGCGGCGATGACTTCGCGTGGTTCACGCGCAAGATTCCCGGTTCGTACGTCCGTCTTGGCGTGCACAACACAGAAACCAACGAAGCGCGACTCGATCTTCACGCCGGACACTTCGACGTCGACGAACGCTCGATCGACCTCGGTGTCCGCCTCCTCGTCGCGACAGCGAAGTCCTACTTCGACAACCCAAACGAATCGTGAGCCGCACGTGGAGATTCCACGCTGCGCCCATATATCCCGACCGGCTCACTTGGACTCGTCAATCTCGTGCCAAGAGGAACGCCGCGAGCCATCTGTCGTTCTCCTCGGGTGAGCCAATCGTGATCCGAAGCCCGAATCCAGGAAATGGCCGGGTCACAACACCTTCTTTCTCCATCGCGACCGCAATCGACTCGGTTGCCTCGCCCGTTGGAATGAAGATGAAGTTCGCCTGAGACGCCACGTGGATCACGCCGGCAGCGTCGAGACGTTCTGCCATGCGGGACCGTTCGCCGAGAAGCGTCCGCACATTTGCCATGGCCGCCGCTTCGTGTTCGATCGCCGCCAACATGCCGGCCTGCGCGAGATTGTTCACCGAGAACGCCAGGCGTACTTTGTCGAGCTGCTCGATGATCTCGGGGTGCGCAACGCCATACCCCGCACGCAACCCCGCCAAACCGAACGCCTTCGAGAAGGTGCGCGTGACGACGACGTTGTCGTGATTCGGCTGCAGATCCATCACTGGATCGCCGAACGACGGATCACTGAACTCTCGATAGGCCTCATCGATCACGACGATCACGTCGTCAGGGATTTCATTCAACAAGTTCGCAACCCCAGACATCGTGATCGGCGTACCGGTGGGATTGTTTGGTGTCGCGAGAATCATCATCTTGGTTCGGTCGGTTACTGCAGCCGCGACAGCGTCGAGATCAAAGGCGTAGTCGACGAGAGGCACTTGCACCTGACGCGCATCGAAGAGCGTGGAGAACACTGGGTAGATCTCGAAGGACGGCCACGGGAAGACCACTGCGTCCCCAGGGTCCACGTAGGTCATGAACAGTTGTTGGAGTAATCCACTCGAGCCGCACCCGACCGTCACCCGAGCGCTGTCGACACCGAGCCACTGACCAATCGCCACACGAACGTCCGTGGCGTTGTTGTCGGCATACCGGTTGACACCTGTCGCAGCATCGACGATGGCCTGCATCACGCCGGGTACCGGCGACCACGGGTTCTCGTTCGACGCCAACTTGATCGCGTTGGTAATCCCGTGCTCGTCCTCGACCTGGCTCGCCGCCTTTCCAGGTCGATAACTCTCAAGCGATGCAACCGCTGGTCGAACCCGTCCAATCGTCATTGGAACCTCCTTCACTCACGCTTGCACATCAGCATCCGATAGGCACACCTCGGTTCGCAACTGCGGCGATTCGTCGCTTTTGCGCTATCGTGACCCGTACAGCGAGACGTGTATGCCACTCGTCGGTAGCTGCAGGCGGTATTCGATCGACATCGAATCCCAGCCGAACAGCACAGCGTGACACCTGACTCCGGTTCGGTTCTGCCGTGCAATCGAAACAACGGACGACAGTTTGTGGTCCCGACGAGTGCAGCCACCACATGGCAGGTCCATGCCGGCTGCGCAGCACACCTAGGAGAAATGCCATCGCTACCAACGAGCACCCCGAAGCGCTCGACCAGATCGCCCAAGCGCATCTCGACGGTCACGCCACTCCCGCACAACGCAAGATTCTTGAATCCGACCCCGCCGCGTGGGTTGCAAGCCTCTGGCGACTCCTCGACGATGCCGACTCTGCGCTCGAACGAGCCCGACGCACCATTCGGGGCCCTGAGCGAGCCAACGTCCTGAACGATCTCGACGACGAGTGTTTCCGTATCGACGACGCGCTGACCCAACTGCTCGGCGCACCTGCTGAAGAAGAGCTCACCCCTGCCCCCAAACAGGCCGCGGCACCTCGCGAGAAGAACGGCGTCGCACAACTCCAGCTGTCGTGGAACGACGGACAACTTGTTGCCTGGATGGCTGGTCATGACGCTCGGTACGAACAAGAAGACGTCATCAAAGACCTGCTCCAGGCAACCGGCAGTGGCGCCATCGATTGGGAGACACGCAGCCCACTTCGCATCCCAACCGGCCAGCGCGTCCCTTGCGTCACCGCCCCTGTCAACGCGGCACTTGGGTGGCTCGTGGCCCAGGCCCGTCCGACGAACGATGGACGAATCGCTCCAAGCGTCCGCTGGATGGGGCTCGCCGCAGCCACCGCAATCTCAGCGGTTGCGCAGGGACGAATGGCGCCGCAGCTCCGTCAATCCCGCCGCGGCGGGAAGAAGGGCGAAGCCGGGACGTTCTCCGTTCGCTGGCTTCCCGGTCTGATCGATTCTGACCTCCTCACATCACTCGTTGCATCAGTTCCCGGTGCAGCGATGGTCGGTCAACAACGGCAAGAACCACTTTCCTTCACCACTGCGGTCATGGGCGATATCACCAACACAATCGTGCACACGGCCGCAGCGCAGGTCGATGTTCCAGCGCCACCTCCTGAGGTCCACGACCGCAACGACATCGCCGAAGCATTCCTTGGACGGCTCGATGGTTCGAGCTTCAGCGCACCCGATTCTGCTGGCGCGGAAATCTCCCGCCGGATCGATCGATGGTCGGCCCCGGTTGTCGGCACGAAGAACCCGCAGCTCACCGTGCAGCTAAGTCCACCAGACGAGTCCAATGCCTGGTTCGCTGTCGTGCTCGCGACATCATTGGCAGGCTCGCTCGAGCCATTTGAGGTCGTCCTCGCGGAAGCGTCGAAGGACCGCTCGCGATTGTTCGAACATCAAGCTTCACGCCTGGAACGCCTTTTCCCTGCCCTCCTTCGACCAGGTGGCCGCCGACGCGGAGAGGTCATCCTCACCCAGGACGAGGCGTGGCATCTCATGACAGAGGTTGGCCCGATTCTCTCTGCGGCCGGCTTCGACGTGCGAGTGCCGCCGCTCTCGCGAAAGCGCACCGCACCATCGTTGCGACTGACCGCAGAGGGCGCCGAAGAAAGTGTGGTTGGTGCCCAGCAGCTTGCAAACGTTCGCTGGTCAGCAATGTTCGACGACGTCGAATTGACGGCGGCCCAAATCGCCAAACTCGCAGCGCAGGCTCGCCCGCTGGTCCGCTCCCGAGGACAGTGGGTCGAGCTCGACCAGGTCGACCTCGCCGAAGCCGCTGCAGCGCTTGCCGAACGAGCCGACAAAACCCAACTGAGCGGCGCCGACATGTTGCGCCACGCCATGGGTCTCGAGGGCAGTCCTCTCGGCGGCGGAATCAGCATCGCAGGTGATGGTTGGGCTGCCGACTTGCTCCGCAGCATGAACGACCTGCCCGAAAATCCCGACACCACTCCCGAGGGGTTCGAAGGCGAACTTCGCAGCTACCAGGCCGATGCACTGTCGTGGCTGAACTTCCTCGACGATGCTGGTCTCGGAGGCTGTCTCGCCCTTGACATGGGCCTCGGAAAGACGCCGACAACATTGGCCGCGTTGTTCGCACATCGACATCATGGTCCTGGACTGGTGATCGCACCACCAGCCGTCGTCGGCAACTGGGCCGCCGAGGCACGCAAGTTCGTTCCCGACATGACCGTGCACGTGCACCACGGTGCCACGCGAGCCAAGGGCGACCTCAGCAAGAAGTTCGGCTCGGTCGATGTGGTCATCACCACATACGGAACGGCGGTCCGCGACATGGACCAGCTGTCCAAAATCACCTGGGGCAAAGTTGTCATCGACGAAGCCCAGGCGATCAAAAATCCTGCGGCAGAGACGTCCCAACAACTCCGACGACTCAATGCACGAACTCGCGTCGCCCTCACAGGTACACCGATCGAGAACGGCCTCGGCGATCTCTGGGCCATCATGGACTGGGCCAATGCAGGCCTGGTCGGTTCTCGCCCACAATTCATCGCCCAACTCACACCTGACCGCAAGTCGGAGTCAAAGGGTGGCGAGGATGCGCTCCGGGCGCTCAACGGGATTCTGGTGTATCGACGAACAAAGACCGAACCCGAAATCGCTGCCGAGCTCCCAGACCGAATCGACGAGCTCGACCACTGCGCAATGACCACAGAACAGATCGGCCTGTACCAAGCGGTCATCGACAACTTGTTGCTCGAGACCAGCGGGCGAGAAGCGGGGACCCCTGAGCGCAAGGGTGCCGTGCTCGCGGCGATCACGGCGCTGAAGCAGATCTGCAACCACCCGGTCAACTACCAGTCCGATGACAAACCTCTCGAAGGTCGCTCGGGCAAGTTGTCCCGGCTCAACGAGATCATGGACTCAGTATTTGCCTCTAATGAGAGAATGCTGATCTTCACGCACTTCGCCTCATGGGGTGAGACGCTCTCTGGCTACCTGACCGAGCGCACCGGCCACAAGGTCGAGTGTTACCACGGTGGCCTTGCCCGCGGCGCTCGAGACCGAATGATCGAGGAGTTCCAAGCTGGCGAGGGCGCTGGCGCGCTGGTGCTCTCGCTCAAGGCAGGCGGAACCGGCCTGAACCTGACCGCTGCGAACCATGTCGTCCTCTACGACCGCTGGTGGAACCCGGCAGTCGAGGATCAGGCTCGAGACCGTGCATGGCGAATTGGTCAGACGAAGACCGTCATCGCTCATCGTCTCGTGTGCCCTGGAACCGTCGATGAACGGGTCGAAGAAATCGTGGCGGGGAAACGTCAAATCGCCAACATGGTGCTGCCGAAGTCGAGCTCGATCGGTGATCTCGATGCCCAGCAGCTCCAGATTGCGCTCGGCATCGACGCTGATCTCCTGATGAACGCAGAAGCCAGCCCGGACACAACACGCGTGGACGACTCCACCGAACCGTCCACTGCTCAACCCGTCGGAGCGAACTCATGAGCAACCCATCAGGAAACTCCGGACGCAGCCGGAAGAAGCGCAAGAAGGCACCCTCGAGCGGCAAGAAGAAGTTCGATCCGGTCGCCTTCTGGGGTACGCCAGAGAGTGTCCCCACACCTGAAGGATTTGAGACTTCTACGCCTGACGCAGTAGCGGTGGTCAACTCACTCGGCCAGCCCCCATTGCCAGGACACGGAGCGGCATCACCGCACTACTTCAAACTCGTCTATGAACGGTCGGCTCAGCTCGCGACAGCACTCGCGATGGCAGGCGGCATCGAGGACCTCACACCAGAGGAAATTCCAGAGCCAGAGCC
>RCNE010000105.1_pt1 | contig 72324 bp, 69 predicted proteins | sample 2041361 | NCBI WGS metagenome assembly RCNE01 (sample SAMN09708229, study PRJNA481090) | Marine sediment metagenome, whole genome shotgun sequencing project. | reverse complement strand
CCATACCCATGCGACACCGACGACCACGAGGGCGATAAACGCCATCGCCATCGATCCTGCCAGACCGAGACCGACGCCGGCGACACCGACCAGCGTGACCGTGGCAGGCAACGACCAACGACCGAGTCCCGATGTCACAGGGTCCCTCGTGAAGGCACCCACAAGAGCGCCCACCCCCATCGCTCCGAGCAGGAAACCGAACGCTCCGGCTCCTCCGCCCAACTCCTCGGTGCGGACTGGCAACACGGACTGGATCACCGAAGAGGTCAGGGCGAACATCGCAGCAACGGCCATCACCTTCCGAAACGACGGCGTGAACCTGGCGAAGCGGACCCCGAGAGCGATCGCGTTTCTCATCGACGTCTGCTCGCGGTCGGGCGATCCCATGACTCTCGCGAGGATGATCAGAACCACGATCACACCGAGATACGACAGCGCGTTGAGTCCGAAGGCCACCTGCGCGCCGGCGACGGCGACGATGAGCCCTCCCAGGGCCGGGCCGACCGCACGGGCAACGTTGAAGGCCGCAGAGTTGAGAGCGACGGCGCTCGCAACCAGGCCGCGAGGAACGAGATCCGGGACGGTTGCCTGCCAGGATGGAAGATTGAAGGCAAGGCCCGTTCCCAGCAGCAGCCCAAGACCGAGGAGCAGACCCGGTGTGATCATGCCGGCGGCCGTGAGGATCGCCATCGCCGCTGCCGACCCTCCCATCGTCATCTGAGCCGCGATCAGGACCTTCCGACGATCGAACATGTCGGCGATAGCTCCAGCGGGAAGCGAGAAGACGAGGAGGGGAAGCGTCGACGAGGCCGACACGAGTCCGACCCAGAGGGCCGAGCCGGTCAACTCGAGCATCAGCCACGAGGCAGCGACTGCCTGCAGGAATGAACCGACGTTGGAGAAGATGGCAGCAACCCATAGCGCCCTGAATCGGTGAATCTTGAGAGGGGCAACGGCCTGTGACACGGGGTCAGTCTATGGATGCCCCGGTATGTCGGAGCAGCTCCCTAGCGTCGTGGCCTTGTCAGTCGGTCAGGATCTTCCCAGCGATCGAAGCAGCCGTCCGGCCCGAACCGAGAGCGGCGCTCATACCACCCCCACTGACCCAGGCGCCGGCGAAGAGGAGATTCGGGATCGGCGACTTCGGGCTCCTCCTGTTGAGCATGTTCGCGACCGTTTGTTCACGTCCGTAGATGCTGCCGCCGGGGTTGAGCCCGTATCGTGCGTTGGTGAGCGGTGTTCCGATCTCCTTGACGACGATCGAGTCTCGCAATCCGGGAATGAGCACCTCGGCCCGGTCGATCAGAAGGTCCGCCGCCTCTTCCTTGATCCGCAGGTACTCCGGATTCTCGGAGTAGCCGTCCATATTGCCTCCCGTCCCCCACACGTTCTCGTAGTCCCACGGAGCGAGCGACAACATCACAAGGACGCTCTTCCCATCCGGGGCGCAGCCGGGGTCTGCATCGGTGTAGTTGGCGACCACCATCCCTGTCTTCGAGAAGTCCCCCGAGAGCATCGCCGCGTAGTCGGCGTCCATGTCGTAGCCGTCGGAGAGGAAGAACTCGTGGTGATCCCATCCCTCGGCTGAGAGATCGCGATCGAGACCGAGATGAACGACGAGGTTCGACATCGCCGCCACGTCCCTGTCGATATCGGCAAGGAAATGGTCGTCGATCGGGTCCCTCCCGGTCATCGCCACCGTCGCAGACGGACTTGCATTCGATACGACCACGTCTGCCTCGATCCGCAGTCCCCGGTCGGTCTCAACGGCCACTGCCCTGCCATCGTTCACGTCGATTCGGGTGACTCGATTCCGGAATCGAACCTCTCCACCGCGCGCCGTGATCTCTGCGACGATCGCACGACTCATCGCCTGGCTCCCGCCCCTCGGGTACCAGGCTCCGGATGTGTGATAGCTATGGATCACGAGAGCGAAGAGCCCCGCCGACACCTTCGAAGGTGGGAGGCCGAGATACCCCCAGAGCATCGAGACGACGGACTGGAGTTGCATGTCCGTCGTGAACCTTTCCATGAACGTCTGCCAGTCCTGGGAGAACGCTGCGGCCATGTCCGGGAACCGCTCCATCATCTCCATCGGCGTTGCACGCACTCCCTTCGTCCGCTCTTTCGCGTACCCGCCTACGTCGGAAGCGACGCGACGGATCGCGGCGAATAGGTCGTCCACGCCCTTGGCCTCTTCGGGGAACCTGGTCTTGAGTTCGCGCAGGTAGGCGGGCAGATCAGCTGGCACGGTGATCTCATAGTCCGGGAACAGGGCCGTGTAGAACGGATCGAGGCGAGTGAATTCGACCCTATCAAGCACGCCGAGATCTTCGAGCATCGGGTGGAGCCAACCACCAGGTCCGGCTCCGTCGAGGGCGTGCAGGGCGACTTCGAACCGGAAGCCTTGCCTCTTGAATTCGTGAGCGTATCCACCGGGGACGGAGTGGTGTTCGAGCACGACGACGCGGTGACCTTCCTTGGCCAGATAGCCGGCGGCACCAAGACCGCCCAGTCCGGCTCCGATGACAACGGCGTCCGCATGAATTGTCTTCATGTCAGGCCTGGACCGTCCTGTCCCCGTTCCCGTTTCCGTCCGCAAATGGCTCTCGATCCACCACTTTCGCATACAGGTAGGAAACGATCTCTTTGATCGAGGCGACGATCGGCACGGCGAGGAGCGATCCGATCAAACCGGCAACGTTGAACCCGACGATCAGCGAGATCATGATGATCACCGGCGAAAGCCGGACCGCCCTGCCCATCACCTTCGGAGCGATGATGTTCGCCTGAGCCTGGACAACCACAACGTAGATGCCTGCAACGATCAGGGCGAAGATGAAGTTGTTCATGTCTGGCCAGCGCGTCGAACCTCCCACAAGGGCTGCGATCACTCCGGGGAACGCTGCGATGATCGGCCCGAAGGTCGGGATCATGTTGAAGAGCATCATGATCACGCCCATAAGGAATGCTCCCTGGACGCCCACGAAAGCCAGCACGGCGAAGAGCATCACCCCCGTAATCAGGCTGTTGACAAGTTGGCCGTATATGTACCCGCGCCAGACCCCTGAGATCCGGTCGCAGAGCACGGCGGTGTCCCGCTCGTAGCCGGGAGGGGCCGTGCGATGGATCCACCGATAGAACTTCGCGCTGTCGGCGTTCAAGTAGATCGCGATCATCATCGTGATGAGGGCCGACATGACCATGGCAACAAGGAGACCGGTCACGGTCCTGATCGAATTGAACGCACCTCCGAGCAGCCCCTGGAGCGCTTCCGCATCGATCTTGATGCCGTTGCTCCCGCCGCCCGTGACAGCCTCCTCGCTGAGCCACTCCCGGATCGGCTCGTTAATCTCGGTCATGTCGATGCTGACACCGAAGATCACGAGTCCTTGGGTCTCGTCAACGAACGACTGTGCGACATCCCGAACCGTTTGCTCCATCCCGGCGACGTCGATGCCGGCAAGGGATTGGGTGATCCCCACAGCGAGGATGGCCACGAGGAGCAGTGAGACGATGAGGACGACGAGATAGCCGATCGCGAGGGCGAGCCATCGGGGCCAGTGGAAACGCCGGTGGAGGGCCCGGACCATGGGAGCGACGAGGAAGGCGACAATACCCGCCATGGCAAGGATCGGCAGAGCGCCACGCGACAACCAGAAGATGATCGCAGCGAACACAATGAGCCCGGTGGCGACGCCTATCTTCGTCTGAGGGGACCACGGTGGGGATGCCGATCCAAGCCGAGGGTCGCTCTCCTCCGGAGACACGGCGGTGTCCTCGGTGTAAGCGTCTCTGGGTTCGTCGTTCGTCGAGAGCTCGTCGATGATCTCTCCTCCTGTGCCGCGGACACAGCGTACCGTGAGATCCGTCGTCATCCCGACTCTCCCCATTCTCCGGGCTCACAACGCCAAATAGGACGCCGCGTACCCTGGGTATGCCGTTTGTTGGGCTGTGGGCGGAGGGGTGCCGGTACGATGTCATCTGTGACTGCTCCATCTCCTCCCATCCCCCCCGACGATTACCAGGATCACCTCGGGAAAGCCCGGCAATACCTGCGCGACGTCATCCTGGGAGTGAACGACGGCCTCATCTCGACCTTCCTCCTCGTTGCAGGCGTCGTCGGCGCCGGACTCGACTCGACGCAGGTACTCCTCACAGCCATCGCAGGCGCCCTCGCAGGAATGATCTCGATGGGAGCCGGCGAGTACCTCGCTACCAAGGCCCAGGAAGAGGTCTTCGCGGCGGAGATGGAACTCGAGGCGCAGCACCTCAGGGATCACCGTGACCACGAGCGGGACGAACTCCGCCACATGTTCGGAGACATGGGTCTTGCCGGCGACGAACTGGAGAAAGTCGTTCAGATTATCGATGGGAGCGACGAGGCGATGCTCGGCGTCATGGCCGGGCTCGAGTTCGGAATCGTCGATACCGAGAAGCGCAATCCGTACACGGCAGGCCTCGCCTCGGCCGGCCTGTTCTTCATCGGAGCTTTCCCCTCTGTTCTTCCTTTCGCCATCTTCGACGACACGAAGACAGCCTTGCTGGTGGCCGCCCTCCTCTCCGGATTCGGCCTGATCGTCGTCGGCGCTACGAAGACCATGATGACGAAGACGAACCCGGTGCTCTCGGCGTTGGAGAACCTCGGCATCGGTTTCGTCGGCGGCGTCCTGAGCTTCGTCGTTGGTCAGTTCTTCGAATCGTTCATCGGATCCTGAGATCGCAGCGGGACCACCACGATCCCACCTGACCCATCGTCGAGGATCTTCACATCTGCCGAGTAGTGGGTCCGGATGAGTACCGGGTCGAGGACCGACCGCCCATCACCCTCCGCCACCACTGCCCCCTCCGCAAGCATGACCAACCGATCCGGGAACTGTGCGGCGATCGTCAAGTCGTGCATGGCCGAGATGACGGTCAGCGTCCGCTCACTGCGGAGTCGGTCGACGAGTTCGAGAACCTCTTGCTGCTTGCCGATGTCGAGCGCCGTCGTCGGTTCGTCGAGGAGAAGGATCGGCGACTCCTGGGCGAGCGCCCTTGCGATGACGGCCCTCTGGAGCTCTCCGCCCGACAGCGTCGTCACGTCCCTGTTCATGAACGCAGACAGGGTGAGTGCATCGAGAATGTTTGCGACAACTTCAAGATCGTGGAGGGACGGACCGGTGATCGTATGGACGTGCGGTGTGCGTCCGAGGAGAACGTAGTCGACGACGCGCATGCCTGGAGGGAGGACGGGATGCTGCGGTACGAGAGCGACTGACCGCGCGAGATCACGTCGCTTCATCGCCGAGGTCTGGTCTCCTTGGGTCGCTATCGATCCTTCGAACTCGACAGCGCCCGTGATCGCACGGAGCAGCGTTGTTTTGCCGGCACCGTTCGGCCCGATGATCCCGAGCCACTCGCCTTGAGCGATCTCCAAGTCGACGGAATCGAGAATCCTCGATCCGTTGAATCGGACACCGACACCACTGAGGGAGAGGGCGACCGTCATGATCCGAGTCCTCTCGAGGAGCGAAGCACAATGGCGAAGAACGGCGCGCCGAAGAACGCCGTCACCACCCCGATTGGGATCTCCGCCGGGGAAGCGACCGTTCGTGCCAGCAGATCCGCGAGGATCAGGAACGTCGCACCGAACACGACCGACAGGGGGAGAACGACCCGGTAGCTGGATCCGAAGACGATCCGAACAGCGTGAGGAACGACGATCCCGACGAAACCGATCAGTCCTGAGACGGCGACCACAGCTGCCGTTCCAAGTGTTGCGGCCAACACCATGACGAGACGCACCCGTGACGGATCCACCCCGAGGGTCACCGCTTCGTCGTCACCAACACTGAGCACGTCGAGTCTTCTGGCCCCGAGAAGGATCACGATCGTCGACACGACGACGTATGGGAGCACCAGCCAGATTTCTCCCCATCCGACCGTCGACAACCGTCCGAGGATCCATCCGTACACCTCACGAAGCGTCTCTGCGTTGCGTTGCTGGAGATACGTCTGAACGGCCGTGAGGAATGCCGCAACCGCTACACCGGCCAGAATGAGCGTCACCGGCGTTCGTCCTGCCTTCACCGAGTAGCCGACGGCATAGGTCGCAGCGACGCCAGCCACGCCGCCGACAAAGGCGAGGAGCGGAAGCGTGTCGATCGGTCCCGACGGAAGTGAGGATCCATAGGCAAATGCGATCGTCGCACCGAGACCCGCCCCTGCCGCGGCACCCAGCAAGTAGGGATCCGCAAGCGGGTTCCGGAACGACCCCTGATAGGAGCCGCCGGCAACGGCGAGCATCGCACCGACGATGCCTCCAAGTGCGACGCGGGGCATCCTCAACTCCCACAGGATGGCTTCCTGCCGATCGTTGAGTCCTGAGTCGATGTCGACGAACGGGAGCCGATCCACGACAGAGAGCAGGACCGATCGTGCGTCAAGGTCGACGGCGCCCAACAAGATTGCAAGGAAACCCGCACCGGCCAGGGCGGCGAAGGCCCCGGCGAGCCACCACCAGTGGAGGCGGCTCGGGCGGATCTCCTCCCCCGTCACGATCTCTGCAATTCGGTGACGGCTTCGGCAATCGACGCTACGAAGTCAACGACACGAGGTCCCCAACGAGACGCTACATCGTCGTCGAGCCCCGTAATGGCACCGGCCTGAACTGCCGTGAGTGAGTCCCACCCGGGCCGTTCTGCGACCGTTTCGGCATCCTGTCCGCAGCACTTCGTGTCTGCCAGGAACACCATGTTCGGGTCCTCGGAGAGGATGTGTTCAGCCGAGAGTTGCGGGTAGCCGTAGCCATCCGGGTCGGCTCCGTCCGCGACGTTGGAGAGGCCGAGCATCGTGTAGAGCCCACCGACGAACGTTGCCGACGTCACCGAGTAGTAGTCGGGGCTTAGCTCGTGGTAGTACGTCGCTCCTCCTCCATCGATCGAAATCGTTGTCTCCTCAATCTTGGCCTTCATCGACGCGACGAGGCCCTCGGCTTCCTGGATGTGACCCGTCGCTGCACCGATCTGCTCGATCTGTTGGTACGCGTCGTTGAGCGTGCCTGCGGATGGGTGCATTATCACGGGGATACCGATGGCTTCGAGACCGGGGATCACATCACCCGGGTCGTACATGATCACCACAAGATCGGCGCCGTATCCGGCGATTGCTTCGAGATTCGGTTCGAACCCCGTGAGATCCGTCATCGGCGCTTCGGTCGGATGGTTCGACTGGCTGTCGACGGCCACGACCTGTGAGCCGGCCCCAACAGCGAAGAGCACTTCCGTCGATGTTGGTGACAGCGACACAACGTTCGCGGGCTTTGCCTCAATCGTCACCGGACCATTCGGGGCGTCGATCGTGACGGGGAAACCAGATGCTTCGGGCAGCGTCGTGGACGGCGTCGTCGTGGATTGACTCGTCGTCGACGACGCAGGTGCGGTCGTGGTCACCGCCGCGGTGGATGTGGTACCGAGTGTCGTCGACGGGGCCCCGGCGGTATCAGACGATTCTCCACACGCTGCTGCGATGAGCGCAATTGCGGTGACTATGAGCAAGATTCTGCGGACCATGATGTTGCTCCTCTCTCGGGAGGAGCCTTCATGGAAGCGACGGGACCCGTCCTCCGAAGGTTCGGTCGCACACTGGTGGAAAGGCGACCTGGCTCGTCCCCGGAGGGCTTCACAGTTGCGGGACAGCGCCGGATTCACACCGGACTTCGCTTCACAAACAGCGCCCGGGACAACCCCGAGAACAGTGATCGTAGTCCATCACCTGGCTTCGGGATACTTGGTAGATCAGTAAATCAGTAGATCAGCACTGCTCCACCGGCTACTGAGCTACTGAGCTACTGGTCTACTCCCACCCAAGCTCCCACTACGCTCCAGCCCAATGAAACCCATTGTCAACACTCTTGTTCTTGCTGCGGCTGCTGCGGTCGCCGTCACGCTTGTCGCCACCCGCCGACCGAGTCGGCCGCCTGTCCGTCAGGGTTCATGGCAGCCGGTCGACCAGCCGTCACCATGAGGATCGCCCTCGACCACACATCAGAGATCGGGGTTCGGGCCGGCCGCCTCCTCATGGGGGAAGAGGGCCTCGACCTCCTCGGTGTCGTCCGTCGCGACGTCAAGGACAAGGACTCGAGAATTCGCCGAATCGATGACCTTGCCGGGTTCGACGCAGTTGTCACCGACGATCCCGACTCTGCGATCCTCGCTGAAGCCGCCTCGGCCGGGGTCCCCAGTGTTCTCTGGGCGGACACGTTCGACCCACAGACCGATACCGCAGATGTCCCCGTGCTCTTCGGCGCCAACCTCGTCACCGGAATCGGACGGAGCCTTGCCACTCGTGAAGCCGACATCGCCGGTACCGACGCGCAGATCCTCTTCGCCTGGACCGAACCGGGTAAGCCTTTGCGTCATGGCGAGCCGCTGATGTTCCCGGAACCCGTCGGGTCCCGCTGGGGGACTCGACGAAGGATGACGAACCGTCGTCTCGAGGTTGCCGCAACGGTCCCCGATCAATGGGCCGGCGTCATCGTACGATCCACCACGAACGAAGAGACCCGCACACTTGGCATCGCCGATCTCGCTACTCACCTCGAAGCCATCGCCCTGGCAGCTGGAGGCGTTCTGGCAGCCTCAGGGGTTCTCTCCCCGGGCGAGAACCGTCCGGAAGACACAGCCGACCAGTACCTGGTGTCTGCCCTCCGCATCGGCCTGGACGTGGCTTCGTTCACCGAAACTTCATAGTTTCATCGTCCCCGTAGTCCTTCTCTTGGGGTTGAATAACACCCATGCGGAAGTTCCTCTTGCTCGTTGGTGCCATGGCGCTCGTCTCCACAGCCTGCACGAGCGACGGCGCCTCAGTTGACGCCGCCCCAACCACGGTGGCCGTTCCGACGGGTGCGTCTGTCGCTGGAACGACACCAGCCCCTGAGTTCCCCGCGGGTCTCGATTGGCTGAACGTCGACCGACCCCTCGATCTAGCGGCGCTGCAAGGAAAGATCGTTCTGCTCGACTTCTGGACGTACGGGTGCATCAACTGCATTCACATCATCCCGGACCTCAAGCGCCTCGAAACGGAGTTCCCCAACGATCTTGTCGTCGTCGGTGTCCACTCGGCCAAGTTCGCCAACGAGGGTGAGACCGACAACATCCGGGAGATCATCCAGCGGTACGACATCCGCCATCCGGTCGTGAACGATGTCAATTTCGAGGTTTGGGACTCGTGGGGCGCCCAAGCATGGCCAACGGTGGCCCTCATCGACCCGGCAGGAAACGCCGTCGGAATCCACGCAGGAGAAGGCGTGTACGAGGTGGTTCAGCCGGTGGTCGCGAACCTCGTCGCCGAATTCTCCGCGATCGATGGTCTCGATCCGACACCCCTCCCCGTACGGCTCGAGCAGGATCGGTCGCCAAACACCGTCCTCTCCTACCCGGGGAAGGTCCACGCCGATCCGCTATCCGACCGAATCTTCATAGCCGACACGGGTCATCACCAGATCATCGCTGCCACCGACGACGGCACCGTCACGGCCGTCTTCGGATCCGGACTCGAGGGGTTCGATGACGGCGCCGGCACCGATTCGTCCTTCTCCTCCCCTCAGGGCCTCGTCGTCGACGGCGACACGCTCTACGTCGCCGACACGAACAACCACGCCATCCGACAGATCGACCTCACAACGGGCGCCGTCACGACACTCACCGGAACCGGTGCAAAAGGCTGGCCCCCGATCGGCGGCGCCCTGAATGACGTCGAACTGAATTCGCCATGGGCTCTCGAACTCTCCGGCGACCATCTCTACGTTGCCAACGCGGGGACCCACCAGGTATGGACCATCAACCTGAGCGATCAAACCGCTGCACCATCGGTTGGCAGCGGAGCAGAAGGCACAGCGAACGGTCCTCTCCTCGAGGCCGCCCTGGCGCAACCTTCCGGATTGGCGCTCGATCCCGAGGGCATCCTGTACTTCGCGGACTCGGAGTCAAGCTCGATCCGGAGCGCGGAGATCAGCACCCCCGACGGAGTGACCGATCTCGTCGCAGGAGGTGCGGCGAATCTCTTCGAATTCGGGGACGAAGACGGTACAGGAACTGGGGCCCGATTCCAGCATCCGCTCGGGATCGACTGGCACGACGGGCTTCTCCTGGTCGCCGACACGTACAACTCGAAGATCAAGTCGGTGGATCCATCAACGAATACCGCTGTGTCGCTGTTCGGCGACGAGCAGGGATGGAGGGACGGACCCGACCCTCTGTTCTACGAGCCAGGCGGTCTCTCGGCCGACGGGGATGTGCTGTGGGTGGCTGACACGAACAACCACGCAATCCGGCATATCGACCTCACCGCGGGCATCGCCTCCACAATCGTGCTGTCCGGACTCGATGCTTTCCTCTCGATACCGGGAGCCGAGGACTTCCTCGGGATGGTCATCACCCTCGCTGCCGTCTCGTCAGGACCGGGAACCGCGGACCTCGTCCTCGACGTTGCCGTCCCGGATGGATACAAGGTCAACGAGGAGGCTTCTTCGTCACTCTTCCTCGCCGATGAGGGCAGCGTTGCCTCGTTCCCCGACGGTGACCGCGTCGATCTGACCGGAACAACGTTCCCTGTGGTGGTCCCTCTGGATCTCCGCGAAGGGCTCGGCATGGTCACTGCCGATCTGGCGCTGGTGTGGTGCCGCAAGGACGCTGAGGGGTTGTGTCTGTTCGAACAGACCCGGTTCGAGATTCCATTGAACGTCTCGACGTCGGGACCGTCTGCGTCGATCCGCCTGTCCCTCGAACTCGAAGCTCCGCGCCTCTAGGGGTCAGTCGTCATCGGTAACGACGGCGACGGGTTCGGTCTTCGTATCGCCACTTCCACCGTTTCCACCGTTGGTCTGAACGTGGACGGCGGGGCGTAGTGGTGCTGTTCTCGTTGCAGGCACGACATACGTCTCCTCGAGGACGATCAGTTCCACGCCTCCGACGACGTCCGATATGAGGTTGTACAAAACAGCACCGAGCGTGAACACGCCGGTAAGCGTCACAAAGAGCACGATCGAGAAGAACACGACGGCCCGGAAATAGAGTTCGCCGTTGGGGGTGAACACGAGAGAGAAGTTGTCGACGATCTCGGCGAACTTGTCCGGGATCCCCCGCTGAACAGCGAGCGACCACATCACCCACACGCCGAGGACGAACACGAGGGCTCCGATCGCGTTCAGTACGAGCGAGACCTTGAGCACCGTCCATGGATCGATCTTGCGGATGACCCGCCGAACACGCCGAACAGCCATGGAACGATTGTAGGAACGGGGTCCGAATAGACCGGGGGTTTGCGAGCCTCCAGCTACCAGCAAGACTCCCAACATCGCAGTGAGTCGGAGGGCGGTTCTGGCTGGCGGCTGGGGGCTGGTAGCTGGCGTCTCTAATCTTCTTCGGTCTGGGGGACAAGGGCCGCCGCTGAGAGGTCTGTTCCCCCGTCGAGGCTTACGACCCTCACACCGGTCGACTCCCGTCTCTGGCGGCTGATGTCGGACACGGCCTGGCGGATGACAATGCCATCTGACGAGATCATGAACACCTCGTCTTCGGGACCCACCGCTTTGGCAGCGATGAGCTTGCCGCGAACCTTGGTGAGCTTCATGGCCTTGACGCCCATTCCTCCACGTCCCTGACGGCGGAAGAGCTCCATCTTGGTCCGCTTCCCATAGCCGCCGCTAGTGAGCAGCAGGATTTCTCCACCCTCCTCAGCGGTCGTCGCGGCGACGACGACGTCATCGTCACGCAGCCTGATGCCCCTCACTCCCTGCGAGGCTCTTCCCAGCGGGCGAGCGTCACTCTCAGCGAAGCGGATGCCTTGTCCCTTTCTGGTGAACATGAGCAGGTCGTTGTCGCCTCTCGTGGCCCGAACGGCGACAACCTCGTCACCATCCTGAAGCTTGATCGCAACCAGCACTTGATTCCTGGAGTCGTAGGCACTGAACTTCGACTTCTTCACCTGTCCCAACTTCGTGAACATCACGAGGTACTGGTGGGTCTCGTAGTCGCGGGTATCGATCACCGCCTCGATGTTCTCGTCGGGATCCATCGGCAGCACCGACTGGACGAGGACGCCCTTGGCGTTGCGGTCCTTGCGCGGGATCTCGTGAGCCCGGACCCGATAGACCTTCCCACGGTTGGTGAAGATCAGGAGATACGCGTGCGCCGTCGTGTGGATCACGTGCTCGATGACGTCGTCCTCCCGGACGGCGGCGCCACGCACACCGCGTCCCCCTCGACCCTGTGTCCGGTATGTCTTGGCGATTACTGCCTTGATATAGCCAGCCGCTGAAACCGTCACGACGAGCTCCTCGTCGGCGATCAAGTCCTCGAGCGACATCTCCCCAACGTCGGGAATGATCCGGCTCCTGCGCTTGTCTCCGAACTTGTCCCGGATGACCGTGAGCTCTTCACCGATGAGGATCCGGCGCTTCTCCTCGCTGGCCAGGAGAGCCTCGAGCTCTCCGATCAGCGCCTGGAGTTGCTCGTACTCCTCGCGGAGCTTGCCCGTCTCGAGTGCGGTGAGACGACGCAGCGGCATGTCGAGAATGTGGTTCGCCTGGATCTCACTCAAAGCGAACCGCTCCATCAGGGCAGCCCGTGCCGCACCTACGTCCTCTGACGACTTGATGATCTCGACCACTTCGTCGATGTTGTCGAGAGCGATGAGCAGACCCTCGACGATGTGGGCTCTTGCCTCTGCCTTCGCGAGACGGAACCGGCTCCGACGCTCGATCACCTCGAGCTGATGAGCGATGTAGTAGTGAACCATCTCGGCGATATTGAGTGTCCGGGGCACGCCGTCGACGAGGGCGATCTGATTGACCGAGAAGTTCTCTTCGAGCTGCGTGTGCTTGAAGAGCTGGTTGAGAATGACCTGTGGGTTGGCGTCTTTGCGGAGCTCGATGACCAACCGGGTGCCTTCCCGATCCGATTCGTCGCGCAAGTCGGCGATCCCTACGAGAACCTTCTTACGAACGAGTTCCGCCGTCTTGGCCATGATGCGATCACGGGAGACCTGATAGGGAATCTCGGTGGCGATGATCGCCATGCGACCGCGGTTCGTCTCCACGATATCGGTGACGGCACGCATCTTCACCGAGCCACGGCCGGTTGCGAGCGCTTGGTTGACGCCGCTCACGCCGACGATGTAGGCCCCGGTCGGGAAGTCCGGGCCTTTGACGAACTCGGAGATGTCGCTGACCGTCGCCTCTGGATGATCGAGACCGTGGAGCACCGCGTTGACAACCTCGGTGAGGTTGTGCGGCGGAATGTTGGTCGCCATTCCAACGGCGATTCCCGTCGACCCGTTGACAAGCAGGTTCGGGAAGCGGGCCGGCAGAACGCTCGGCTCTTCGCGCTCTCCCGAGTAGTTGTCGGTCCAGTCGACGGTGTCCTCGTCGATGCCTTCGAGGAGATGCGCAGCGATCGGTGCCATGCGCGCCTCGGTGTAGCGCATTGCTGCCGGAGGGTCGTCCACGGTTCCGAAGTTGCCCTGCGGCTGGATCAGAGGGCTTCTCAGGGAGAAGTCCTGTCCGAGGCGGACCATCGAGTCGTAGACGGCTTCCGGTGAGTGAGGATGGAACCAGCCGACAACGTCGCCGACCACTCTGGCGGACTTCCGGAACGGCGTCCCCGGGCGGATTCCCGCATCGTGCATGGCGTAGAGGATGCGACGATGCACGGGCTTCAAGCCGTCTCGCACGTCGGGGAGCGCGCGCGACACGATGACCGACATCGCGTACTCCAGGAACGAGTCCTGCATCTCACGCTCGATGTCGATGGCCTCGACTCTGTTGTTCTGTTCTTCGTTCGTCATGCGGTTTCCTAGAAGTCGAGGAATCGAACGTCTTTTGCGTTCTGCAGGATGAAGGTTCGGCGGGCCTCGACGTCGTTGCCCATGAGGGTCGAGAACGTCTCCTCCGCGGAGAACTGGTCTTCGAGCCCCACCTGGAGCAGCGTCCGCCTCTCCGGATCCATGGTCGTGTCCCAGAGTTCGTTGGCGTTCATCTCGCCAAGCCCCTTGAAACGCTGAATGTTGAGTTTCTTGCCTGCGAGCTGCTTCTTGATCTCGTCGAGACCGGTGTCGTTCTGCACCCAGGTCGTCTTCGAGCCGACCTTCACGCTAAACAGCGGCGGCTGTGCGATATACACGAATCCGGACTCGATGAGTTGGAGCATGTGACGGAAGAAGAACGTGAGCAAGAGCGTCCGAATATGGGCACCGTCGACGTCGGCGTCGGTGAGGATGACGACCTTGTGATACCGGGCCTTGGTGATGTCGAACTCGTCACCGATACCGGTACCGATACCGGTAATCAGGGATCGGATTTCGTTGTTCTGCAACACACGGGCAAGACGATTCTTCTCGACGTTGATGATCTTTCCCCGAATCGGCAGGATCGCCTGAAACTCGCTGTTGCGGGCCTGCTTCGCAGAACCACCAGCCGAGTCGCCCTCGACGATGAAGAGCTCGCTCCGCTCGGGTTCCTTTGATGAGCAGTCTGAGAGCTTCCCCGGCAGGCCGGCCGACTCAAGCAGGCTCTTGCGCCTGGTGAGATCACGGGCCTGACGGGCCGCCATTCGTGCCCTCGCGGCCTGGGAGGACTTGTCGGCGATGCGTCTCGCGTCTCCCGGGTTGCGCTCCAGCCACTCAGGGATGGCCTGGTTCAGGGCCTTCTGCACGAAGGAACGGATCTCAGTGTTCCCCAGCTTCGTCTTGGTCTGTCCCTCGAACTGCGGCGACCTCACCTTGACGGAGATGACAGCGGTCAACCCCTCCCTGACGTCCTCCCCGGTGAGGTTGGGATCCTTCTCCTTGAGGAGATTCCTTCCCCTGGCGAAATCGTTGATCGATCGCGTGAGGGCCGTGCGGAATCCCTCTTCGTGGGTCCCCCCCTCGTGCGTGTTGATGTTGTTGGCGAAGCTCAGGATCGTCTCTCGGTAGCTCCCCGTCCACTGCATCGCGATGGCGACTTCGGCATCGTCGCTCGTCTCCTCGAACGACACCACCTGGCGATGGACCGGTTCACGGTTGGCGTTGAGGTACTTCACGAAATCGACGAGACCGCCGCTGTATTTGAAGATCTCCTCGACCGGAGTCTCCGCGCGTTCGTCACGGAATCGAATCTCGAGGCCCTGGTTGAGGAAGGCCATCTCGCGCAAACGACTCATCACGGTCTTCGACGAGTAGTCGATTCCCTCTGTGAAAATCTCGGGATCGGCCCAGAAGACGACTTGTGTGCCGGTCCGCTTCGCTTCGTTCCCCTTCTTGACCGGCCCCGTCTCGTCCCCGTATTCGTAGACCTGAGACCAGTGATGTCCGTCTCGAACGATGTCTGCCTCGAGACGTTTCGACAGGGCATTCACGACGGAGATTCCGACCCCGTGAAGTCCTCCAGAGACTGCGTATGCACCCGAATCGAACTTCCCGCCGGCGTGCAGCGTCGTCATGACAGTGGTCAAGGCCGACTGCTTCGTCGTGGGATGCTTCGCGACCGGGATACCTCTACCGTTGTCCCTGACGCGGACACCACCGTCGGCGAGCAACGCCACCTCTACACGGGTGCAGTGGCCGGCCATGGCCTCATCGACCGAGTTGTCGACCGCCTCCCAGATCAGGTGATGAAGACCTCTGGGACCGGTGGACCCGATGTACATCGCAGGCCGTCTTCGGACCGCCTCGAGCCCCTCGAGAACTTTGATGTCTTTGGCTTCATAGGACGCGTTGGTGGCACGTTTCGTCTTGCTCACAGGACTCCTTTGGATGGCCCCCGGAGGCGTTCAGTGGGGGCTACTGACACGTGTGTAATCATAGCCTGATCCGAGTAGAAACCCTTGCGAATTCAAGGCTTTCCGCCGCGGGAGTCCCCTTCGACACGGAACTTGACTGCCTTGACGAGATCGGGCCCGAATCGTTGCGAGATCCGTCTCATGAGATCGGCTGAGTCGTAGCGCAGAAGACTCGCATCTGCCCCCTCGGGAACCTCGACGAGCAGCGTCTGATCCCGAACTCCGATCGGTCGGGATCTGCCCCTCCACCGGTCGGAAACAACCTTGTCCCAGGACGAGACGAGCCTCGCAACTCCGAGATCGGGACTCGCCCCGGCCTGTTCAATGATCGTCCCGATCAGGTCATCGATCGGTTTCGGATCGGGCCTCTTCGGTTTGCTGCTGTAGTAGTTCGCTCTGGTCATGTCACGGTCCTTCCGTCGACGGTCCATCGTCGCCCGGTCGCAGGAACCTCATCTTCTCTCGCCGTTGTGACAAAAACCTGGCCGCCACCGAGCAGGGACATCACACCACGAGCATGCGTTGGGTCGAGCTCAGAGAACACATCATCGAGAAGGAGAATCGGAGCGATCGAACGATGACTACCGAGCACCCGGTACGCCGCTACCCGAAGCGCCAGGGCCACCGTCCGCTGTTCTCCCTGACTCGCCATGGAGCGTGCGGGACGTCCGTCGACGACGAGGGCCGGATCGTCCCTGTGGGGACCGCCGCTCGTCACCCTCTGGTCCATGTCTCGCCGCCTCCTCTCAAGCAGCTCCTCCCGAAGTCGTTCAGCTCCGCCCCCTCCATCCAAGGTCGCTCCCCAGTTCGTCTCATAGCTCCACGTCAGCGAGCCCCTCTCTCCGACGAGTCGGTATGCCTCGCCGAGCGACGCGTCGAGGGCTTCGAGCACCCTTCCACGATGATCGAAGACTGCCGATCCAGCCACGGCAACCCTCTCATCCCACACGTCCAGCGTGACGGGATCTGCGCCGCGTCCCTCCTGTTTGAGGAGCGCATTGCGCTGACGTACGGCCCTCTCATAGTCCAGTTGATCGGCGCCGGCCTGCGGCCACAGTTGTGCTGCAAGATCATCGATGTATGCCCTCCTCAGACCCGGTCCACGCTTGACCAGATCGAGGTCGTCAGGCTGGAACGCCACGATCGGAACCTGCGACATGACGTCTCTGTTGCGCTGGGGCCTCTTTCCATTGACCAGCACTCTGCGGCGACCCGGATTGGAAAGCTCCACCTCGACTCTGGTGGTGCCTGAGGGGATAGCGAACTCTCCACGGATCACGGCCTTCTCCGAACCCGTGCGGATCATCGCCATATCCGGAGTTCCCCGGAACGACTTCAGGAGTCCGAGGTAGGCGATCGCCTCGAGGATGCTCGTCTTGCCTGCCCCGTTGGCCCCGACGAGGACGTTGACGCCTTCCTCCGGTTCGAAGCGCACGGTCTCATAGCAGCGAACATCCGTCAGTTCGAGCCAGGAGAGATACATCACCCACCTCCGGACATCGCTGTCCCGACTCTTCCTTCTAGAGGCGAACCGGCATCAGGAGACACCGGAAGTCCTCGTCTCCCACGCCGTGGAGAAGACCCGGCTTCAACGCATCGATCGTCTCCAGGATGACAGTGTCGGAATCGATGACCCCGACTCCTTCGGTGAGGTATCGGGTGTTGAAGGCGATCGTCATCTCTTCGCCCTCGTAGGTGCCCTCGATGTGCTCCGTCTCCTCGCCGACTTCCTGCCTGATAACGCTCAGCTCGACTCCACCCTCGTGGAGGTTCAAACGAACCGGAATGTGGTCCTCCGCAACGAGGGCTGCTCGACCGACCGCTTCAAGAAGGCTCTTCTTCGATACTTCGAGCCGACTCGGATAGGAGTCCGGCAAGAGCTGCCGATACTTCGGGAACGCCGCATCGATGATCCGGACGGTCAGCCTCCCCTGTTCCGTGATGAATGCTGCCTCTCGATCTCCGAGCGCCACCTTCATCGGTCCGTCCCCAACCGTCCGTCCAAGTTCCTTCAGTGCCCGGTACGGGACGAGCTTCGAACCCGTCGCACCGATTCCAAGCACATCGCGAACGGCCAACCGATACGAGTCAGTTGCCACCAGGCGCAACCCTCCATCGTTCTCTTCGAAGAGAACACCGGTGAGTGTCGGACGGGCCTCATCCCCGGACGCGGCAATTCCAACCTGACTGAGAGCCTTGACCAGCGTCTCCCCGACGACGTCGATCGTCTCAGCCGGCAGCTTGTCATCGATCGTTGGGAAATCACCGACGCTCAGCTCCCGGAGTCGAAATCTCGGGCCGTTACCGGTGATCTCGACTTCTCCGTCTGAAGCGGTCATGGAGACCGCTCCTGTTGGGAGCTTTCGGACGGCATCGGCAGCGAGTTTCGCCGGAATCACCGTGGCTCCGTCTTCGAGTCCCTCAACTTCGAGATACGTTCTCACGGTGACTTCGTTGTCGGTTCCTGTGACCCGGAGGCGCCCTCCCTCGACTTCACACAAGAGTCCCTGGAGGATCGGAAGTGGTGACCGACTTCCAACTGCCCGACCCGCCCTCGTCAGGACGTCGGCGAGATCATCACGTTCGGCTCGGATACGCACAGTTGTTCTTCCCCTGCTTCTTGGTTAGTTCAATTACAAACGGTAGTGGTAGTAGTAGGCCTTGTGGATTGTGGAGAAAGGATTGGAATCGTTGGTGTTAACGGATTTTCGAATCCACATGGATTGTGGACAACCACACAGTACTCAACAGGTAGAGAGCGAGGAGGCGAAGGTGTGTGGATATCACTCATGTTGTCCTCAGAAGCTGTCCAAGGGATGAAACCTGATCGAAGACCTCCATGTCGGTCCTCATGAGGGTCTTGACCTTCTCAACGCCGTGGATCACGGTCGTATGGTCGCGGCCACCGAACTGTGCTCCGATCTTGGGAAGTGAGAGATCGGTGTGCTCCCGGCAGAGATACATCGCGATCTGCCGGGAACGAGCGAGCGGCTGCTTCCGGCTGGGGCCTGTCAGTGCCTCGACAGTCGTCGAGGTGTAGTCGGCAGTGACCTGGATGATCCGACCGGCCGTCAGTGGCATGACGCGGTCGGAACCGACGATGTCGGACAGTACCTCTTCCGCCATCGTGAGGGTGATCTTCTCGTCCGTCAGGGATGCGAATGCAGTGACACGGGTGAGAGCACCCTCGAGTTCGCGGATGTTCTGGTGAACGTTCTCGGCGATGAACGTCATCACCTCAGGAGGGACAGGTGTCGGGGCGAAGGCGGCGTTCTTCCTGAGGATGGCGAGGCGCGTTTCTATGTCGGGACTCTGAATGTCGGTTAGGAGGCCCCATTCGAATCGGCTCCGGAGGCGGTCTTCGAGTGTCGACAGGTACTTGGGGTGACGGTCGGAACTGATGACGACCTGCTTGCCTGCCTCATACAAACTGTTGAACGTGTGGAAGAACTCTTCAAGGATCTGTTCCTTCCCCTCGAAGAACTGAACATCATCGAGCAGGAGCACGTCGATCGTGCGATAGCGCTCCTTGAACTCATCCATACGCTTTCGGCGGATCCCGTTGATGAATTCGTTGAAGAACTGCTCGGAGGAGACGTAGCGAACCACGGCGCCGGGATCGAGTTCGATGCGGTGATGACCGACGGCGTGGAGAAGGTGTGTCTTTCCGAGACCGGGCTTCGCGTAGATGAAGAGAGGATTGTATTGGCTGCCGGGCTGCTCGGCGACGGCAAGGGCCGCCGCGTGGGAGAACCGATTCGACTGTCCAACAACAAAGTTGTCGAACGTGTATTTTGGAACGAGTCGGGGATCGATCGCCCTGATCCGTGTCGGATCAACGGTATCGATCGGGAGGGGAACCTGGAGAGGGATCGGCTGGGAGGGATCTTCGGTGGAAGTGTCGGCGGTGGTCAGAACCACCGTGAGTTCCACTTCGAGGCCGAGAGTGTCCAAGGCAGCTTCTTCGAGAGCCGGTAGGTAGCGATCTCCGACCCAGCGATAGTGGAAGTCCGTGGGAGCCACGAGGCGGAGGCTTCCTGCCTCGATACTGGAGGAGAGGGGCTCGATCCAGGTCTGCCACGCGGCCGGTGTCACCCGGCGGCGTACCTGCTGATGGAAGGTCTCCCACTCCGCGGTGGATGAGCGTAGTTCCTCCACTGTTGATGCTCCTCTCGACCTCTCATAGCCTGTCCACACGCCTGTCCACAGGGTGTGGAAAACTCGTCAAATCGTCCCGGCCCGCTCCCACGACGCTGTTGTGGTCCGGAAATCCCTCCGGGGAAGTGCAGCTTTCACCATGGGTGCGGCGGCGAGTATATGTCGCGGACAGCCGGAGCGGCAAGAAGGGGAAAACCTCCGGTAGCACGAGAGCGTGGAGACGGTTGGGAGGCAAGAACCCCTGCAGGGTATGGATTCCAGGAGATGGGAATTACTGGGAATGGGTCGAGAGGTGCCAAAGATCGGCCCGGAAGCGCTCCAACGATGTTTCGCGGGTAAGGCCGTGATTTCGCGGTCCTGTGTGCGTCTTCGCGTTCTCGATTTGAAGTGACCGATAGATCGGCGATTGACGTAGGATTCAGGCGTCCGAAATCTTCCCGGTCGCATCGCGACCTCCCAAGCGGGGATACCTCACTATGAAGCGTACCTATCAACCCAACGTGCGACGTCGCAAGCGCAAGCACGGATTCCGCTCCCGTATGCGGACCCGTTCCGGTCGCGCCGTCATCAAGAGACGGCGCCTCAAGGGCCGCCATCGTCTCACCGCTTAGCACGGGACGACCGTTCGTTTCACTACGATCGACGGCACAATTCTCCGCCGTCTTCCGCACGGGTCGAGCGGCCCGATCTGGAGAGATCAGGGTGATGTGTACCGGCGGAGAGCGAGGCCTCCCCCAGGTAGGCATCGTTGCATCGCGTGGGGTCGGCGGTGCGGTCGCCCGGAACAGGGCGAAGCGGCGTCTTCGCGAGGCACTGATGCGAGTCGGGTTGAAGTCGGACACGGCATACGTTGTGATCGCCTCTTCCGGTGTAGTCACAATGAGGTTCGATAGCCTGGTGAGCGAACTGGGGGCTGCGATCGCCGCGAGTGGAGAGGAGGAGAAGCAATGAGTACCGACCAAGAACAGACTCCGTCACCGGCGGCACGAGTGCTCATGGGTTCCATCTGGGTCTACCAGAAGGTGCTCTCTCCCGCTTTCGGCGGGAATTGCCGGTACCATCCCTCCTGTTCGGAGTACGGGTATGAAGCGGTCCGTCTCCACGGTGCGGGTCGTGGATCGTGGATGGCCGCCAAACGCATCGGGCGGTGTCAACCGTTCCGTGAAGGTGGATATGATCCCGTGTCCGAACCGGGCCAACACGAACACGACATGAACACTGGGAGCGACACGTGAACCCCTGGAACCTGCTCCTCGACCTCCTTGGCGGGGTTCTCAACTTCTTTTACCAATTTATTCCAAATCTCGGTATTGCGATCATCCTGCTGACGCTGACGATCTCACTTGTCCTCTTCCCCTTGACGCTGAAGCAGACCCGTTCGATGAGGGCGATGCAAGAGATTCAGCCAGAAGTGAAGCGCCTCCAGAAGGAACTGAAGGGGGAGAAGGAGGAGCTCAACAAGGAGTTGATGGCCCTCTATCAGGAGCGCGGTGTCAATCCTGCTGCCGGTTGCCTCCCGATGATCGTTCAGATGCCCCTCTGGTTCGGCCTGTTCTCCGTGCTGCGAAGCATTCGGCGACCGGACGGTGGAGGAGCGGCAACATCGAAGTACATCGGTGATGGCCTTGAACCCATCAATACCACGTTCCTCGGCATGGATCTCACGGCATCACCCAGTTCCGTCGTCCCGGATGCGATCAAGAGCGGGGATATCTTGGGAGCACTCCCCTACATCTTGTTGATCATTCTTATCGTGGCCGCCGGTTTCTACCAGCAGCTTCAGACCACGAAAACGAAGAAGAAGGACGACGACAAAGACCAGTCCCAGACGGCACAGTCGATGCAGACAGCGATGAAGATCATGCCACTCTTCTTCGGGTTCATCTCTTGGACCCTCACCGCCGGACTTGGGATCTATTTCGCAACATCCAACCTCTTCCGGGTCGGACAGCAATCCCTGATCCTGCGGTTGGACGACCGCGGAGACGATGACGACAAGAAGAATCCGGCACTTCCAGCGAACACGCCACCGGAGGACGGAGAGCCCGAGACGAAGGGCCCGTCGGAGAACGCCAGTAAGAAGAAGAACCGCCGCAGGAGGAAATAGACGATGGAATGGGTGGAAGTCACCGGGACGACGGTCGACGTCGCAGTAGAAGCCGCAGTCACCGAACTCGGACTCGAGTCGGTCGATCAGGCAGAGGTAGAGGTCATTCAAGAGGGGAAGGCGGGATTCCTCGGCGTCGGGGCCCGCCCGGCGATCGTGAAGGTCTCGCGCAAGCCGCGCAAGCGCAATCGACGCAACCGGCGGGGATCGAAGGATTCCTCCAATGACGGACAGCAGAAGAAGACCCCGGAGAAGCAGAGGAAGACCCCGGAGAAGCAGAAGAGTGGGAATGCTGCAGGTTCAAGGAACGGCAAGGGCTCACGGCCGTCGAACAAGAAGAAGCCCGTAGAGAACAAAGAGAACGGATCCTCGAAGGAGCGGCGAGCGATGGATAGCAAAGCGACGGCAGAGCCGAAGAAGGACAAGCCCGAGACCTCGATCGAGGACCAAGCCAAGGTCGCTGAGGACTTCTTGTCCGGTCTCCTCAAGTCGTTCGGTCTCGAAGGAGAGATCCAGACAAGGATTGAGGACGACGTGCTGTACCTCGACCTCGTTGGAGAGCAGACCGAGGCGCTCGTGGGGCCCAAGGGCGCCACAATGTATGCGGTGCTCGAATTGACCCGAACCACAGTTCAGCGGCACACGTTCGGTGCTCCGCGAATGAGGATCGACATCGCCGGATATGGCGCCCGACGCCGCGAGGCGCTCACGATCTACACGGCGAAGTTGGTGGAGCAAGTGAAGGAGAACGGCGGCGAGGCAATGATGGAACCGATGAATGCGGCCGACCGCAAGGTCATCCACGATGCCGCCGCCGAGTTCGATGGCGTGAAGACGTACTCCGAGGGTGAAGATCCGCGCCGCGCCGTGGTGATCGCCTCGACCGGAGACGTCAGCAGCGACTGACGCCCGATGTTTCACGGGAAACATGCCGACGATCCGCTTGCCAGGGCGGCATCGAGGGTCGGAGTGGAGCTCACGCAGGCCCAGAGAGAGCAGTTGAGTGGGTTCGCCCATTGGCTCGGCACCGAAGCCATTGATGCGGGCGGAATCGGACCTGACGAGGGTTCCCGCCTGGTTGATAGACACCTGGCGGACTCCGTGGTGTTCGCTGCGGCCTGGGAGAAGGCACCGGACGGCATCCTCGACGTTGGGTCGGGTGTTGGTCTCCCCGGGATACCCCTGGCGATAACACATCCGAACACGGAGATCACCCTGCTGGATCGTTCGGGTGAGCGGTGCCGTCTCGCCCGACGGGCCATCCGGGTAATCGGCCTTGAGAATGTCGCTGTCGAGCAGGGAGACGCCCGTCAATTGGAGGGGAAGTGGGGAGCCGTCACGTTTCGCGCATCGCTCCAGCCGAAGGCCGCGCTCGAGGTGGCACTCCCTCTCTTGAACGATCACGGATGTGCGGTGGTTGGGATGAGTCGGATGGCCGAACCCGACATTTCCCTGGCCGCCCCGCTCGGAACGACGCTCGATATCTTGCATATCCAGCAGGGGGTCCTTGACTCCCCTGCCTGGCTTCTTAGGATGATGCTGACCAATCCCCGAATCCAGGACAGCGATACTTCCTAATGCCAGCCACAATCGTTGCCATCGCCAACCAGAAGGGCGGCGTCGGCAAGTCGACGACCACTATCAACCTGGGCGCAGGCCTTGCATACCAAGGAGAACGCGTCCTCCTCGTTGACCTCGACCCACAGGGAAACACAACCAGCGGTCTCGGTATTGATCGGTCGGCGATCGAGTATTCGACCTACGACCTCCTCGTCGATGACATCGCTATCGAAGACGTCGTCGAACCGTCGTCTCTTCTCAACCTCTTCGTGGTACCGGCGACAATCGAACTAGCGGGAGCCGAGATCGAGCTGGTCTCGATGTTCTCACGCGAGGCTCGACTCGGCAAGGCACTCGAACCGATCGCCGAGGACTACGACTTCGTCCTGGTGGACTGCCCTCCATCCCTTGGGTTGCTGACGGTGAACGGCTTGGCCGCAGCCGACGAGGTGCTGATACCTATCCAGTGCGAGTATTACGCCCTGGAAGGAGTGAGTCAGTTGATGAAGAACATCCAGTTGGTACAACGGAGCCTCAACCCTCAACTCAACATCGAAGGCGTGCTGCTAACGATGTACGACGGGCGAACAACGCTGGCGGCGGACGTCGTCGCTCAGGTGAGGGAGCACTTCGGCGAGACCACCTACCGAACGGTCATTCCGCGCACCGTTAGGCTCTCTGAGGCCCCGTCGTACGGAGAGCCCATCGAGGCATATGACCCGATGTCCCGGGGTGCGATCGCCTATCGGGAACTTGCACGAGAATTCCGGAGGAGACATGGCCGCACGTAAGAGTGGACTAGGGAGGGGACTCGAGGCGTTGATCCCCGTTGAGCACCCGTCTGTTGGATTCGCCGAACTTGATCTCGAGGAGATCGCACCGAGCCCGCAGCAACCAAGGAGCCGGTTCGACGACCAGGCACTCGAGGAGTTGGCGGCCTCGATTCGCGAAGTCGGCGTGCTCCAACCCGTCGTTGTCCGTCCGGGGGAGAGGGACGGATCCTACTTCCTCATTGCGGGAGAACGCCGGGTACGCGCGGCGGGAATCGCAGGCCTGACAACGATTCCGGCGGTCATCAGAGCTGCAGAGAGCGACGAGCGACACCTCACTGAAGCGCTGATCGAGAACCTCCAGAGGAAGGACCTCTCTCCTCTCGAGGAAGCAGCCGCCTACCGGAATCTATTGGAAGATTTTGGAATGACTCACGAACGGGTGGCAGACAGGGTTGGGAAGAGCCGGAGCGCAGTGACGAACACCATTCGATTGCTCCAGTTGCCGGCACTGATCCAGGGGATGCTCGAACGCGAGGAGCTCTCAGCAGGACACGCAAGGGCTCTCCTCGCTCTCGACGATGAGGCATACGCCGTTCACATCGCCGAACGTGTGGTTGCAGAGGGATGGCCGGTCAGAAAGGTTGAGGAGGCGGTGAGAATCCGTGCCATTCCTGAAGAACTACCGAAGCTGCGGCTTCCTCCGATGCGTCCAGCTGCCATCATCGAACTCGAGGAACGCCTCTCAGAGCGCCTGGCGACCAAGGTGAAGATCACCGCACGCGGAGAGGGTGGCCGAGTGGTTATCCGTTACGGCTCACTAGAAGACTTGGAGCGCATCTACCGACAACTGTTCGAATAGTCGGTAGTCCGTATCACGCTCTTTGTCACCGAAGTGGACGACCACCGGGGACTGGCTTAGGTCTTGCTACTTGCTACTTGCTACTTGCTACGCCTTCGTCCAGGCCGTTCGCGTAGAGATCGGCGATCGCTTGTGCGATCGTTGAGCCGACTTCGGCGGAGGGAGCCAATACGGCAACCACGACGGCCGGAGATCGGGTCTCCTTCAGCATCGGAACGGCACGGGGGAGCGCTGGAATTCCCAGCCGCGCAGAGAGATGCTGTGCGATCGCTTTTCCTGCATCGCTCGTGCTCAGCGGTGTCCCAAAGTAGAAGACCCCCTCGGTGTCGTTGTTGGCAACGCCGATCGATATCACGATCTGCACGTCGAGACGGTTCGCCCGCTGTGCTCGGAAGCGCTCGTTTGGAGACGTGTCAACGCTTCGGGACAGCAGCACACGAGCGCCCGATTGTTTGAGAACCGAGGTGAGGCGGGACGCCGCAGGCCATGTTTGGTCGGGCGTCGAGGATTCTCCTCTGTCGGGATCGACGTAGATCCTGGCGCCGGTGATCGGCTGTGGGAGCGAATCGATCCACTCGTGTTCACGCACTGTCTCGCGGCCGGGTTTGCTGGTCGCTTTGGCCATCAGAAGGAGTTCTGCGACCACCTCGTGGCCAACGAACCCGTCTTCGGCCATTCCCCGATTGTGCTGAAAGTCGAGCAATGCCCGAAGTGTGTCGGCTCCGAACAGGCCATCAATCTTGCCCGCGTCGAAGCCGAGAGAGCCGAGGCTCTGCTGGAGACGGGAGACGTCGTCGCCGCGCATCATTGGGGATCGTCGGTACAGCATGCGATCACCGAGTTGAAACCCGGCGTCTACAAGGGTTCTCCAGGTCTCGGGGCCCACGATTCCATCGGCAGGTAGACCGCGTGCCTCTTGAAACGCCTGCACGGAAACGACGGTGTCCGGCCCAAAGAGACCGTCGACGTCGGTGTGAAGGCCGAGGCCTGTCAGGCGACGCTGGATGTCTCGAACCGGTTCTCCACGGTCTCCGGCGTGGTAGAGCCTCACGGTTCCGTTACCGGGTGATGACAGCTCAGGAGACGAAGGAGGCGATCTCGGCTTCGAGTTGGCCCTTGCTCCGGGCGCCGACGAGGCGCTTCTTCTCTTCCCCGCCCTGGAAGATGATCATCGTCGGGATGCTCATCACTCCGAACTGCATCGCCGTTGATGGATTCTCGTCGACGTTGAGTTTGACGATCTGGAGCTCACCGGACCGAGCGCCTGCGATCTCCTCGAGTGGTCCGTCCATCATCTTGCATGGTCCACACCACTCAGCCCAGAAATCGACCAGGGTCGGCATTGACGACCCGATCAACTCGACGAACGTGGCGTCGGTCCCTTTGACGGTGTTCTGTCCCATCTTGGCTCCCTTGTGGTCGTTGATCCGCCCACCCATCGGAGGTGGACGATCTTGGATCAGGTTTCGGTTCGGTCGAGCCAGTGCTCGACGTCGATCGCGGCCTGGCAACCCATGCCGGCGGCCGTCACGGCTTGTTGGTAGTAGTGGTCGACAACGTCCCCTGCAGCGAAGACGCCGTCAACCGAGGTTCGGGTCGAGCCGTCCACAGTGGAGATGTACCCGGCAAGATCCAGATCCAATTGACTCTGGAAAATCTTGGTATTCGGGTCGTGGCCGATCGCGAGGAAGAATCCCTCGACCGGTAAGACCGATTCCTCGTCGGTGAGAACGTTCTTCACCCGGAGACCGGTTACGAGATCGTCGCCCAGAACCTCATCGATCGTCGTGTTCCACAGGACTTCGATCTTCGGATGATCGATCGCTCTCTGAGCCATGATCTTCGATGCCCTGAATTCGTCACGGCGGTGGAGAATGGTGACCTTCGAAGCGAACTTGGTGAGGAAGAGCGCCTCTTCCATGGCAGAGTCGCCGCCACCGACGATCGCGATCTCGCGATCACGGAAGAAGAAGCCGTCACACGTCGCACATGCAGAGACACCGTATCCACGGAGGCGGCTTTCTCCCGGAATCCCGAGCCACCTGGCAGAGGCTCCGGTTGAGATGATGAGGGACTCTGATTCATGGAGATCCTCGCCGACCCACACCTTGAACGGGAGCTCTGAGAGGTCGACCTTCGTTGCATCGGAGGAGACGATGCGGGTGCCGAAACGCTCGGCCTGCTTCCGCATGCCGTCCATGAGTTCCGGGCCCATGATCCCCTCGGGGAATCCCGGATAGTTCTCAACTTCGGTGGTGAGCATCAATTGACCGCCGCGCTCCATGCCTTCGATCATCAGCGGGTGGAGGTCAGCCCGGGCGGCGTAGATGGCGGCGGTGAGTCCGGCAGGGCCGGATCCGATGATCAAGACCTTCTCGGCCATGGTCACTCCTGTGGTGGTGTTGTCTCGTCTTCTGGGAATCTCTTCGTCCAGACCAACACCCCGGCGATCAGCAATATGCCCCCGACGACGACGTATGCGAGTTCCTGTCCGATCAGGGCACCGAGAGCACGGAAGAAACCAACGAGCAACCAGATCACAGCAAGGGCCGCGACCGTTCCCACCACGAGTCCGATCGCCGTCCACGTAACCGCCAGAGATGCTCGATCCACAGTGAGCGACCGGATGCGAGTAGCAAGCTGCTCGAGGAAGTCGGCGATCTTGGCGGGGTAGTCGTTGCGCGATCGATCAGTCATGGTTGTTGAGGATAGCCGATTGACGGAGTGGTCATCCCTGCGTGCTGGCAAGCTCTCGGCACTCGGCAATGCTGTAGACAGTGAGGAAGGAGTCCCCGTCAGACGGCGTGACGGATACCACGACGGATTCGATTCCCTCGTAGGCCGTGAGAGCGATGGGGGAGATCTCCGACAATGGGTTGTCGGCCCGTATGGAATCGAGGCATGCGTCCACTTGGCTTGGGTCGGGCTCGGCAGACTTCGTCGGACGAGGGGGAGCGCTGTTCCTGAGGGAATCCGGGTCTGAAGTGAGGTCGTTCTCGAGCATGTCGAGGTCGACGTCCGTCAGATAGGGGAGAGCGGATGCAACGGCGGCAGTGTCAAAGGACTCCGCTGCTTGTGTCTCAGCGTCGGCGGACTCCTCCTCGACGGGAGAGGTCTCGAGGGATTCCTGTCCTGCGACGCCCACACCCTGGTCACCGGCGCTTTCACCCTCGATTCCACCGGCGACGTCATCGGTGGTACTCGCTGCCGTTGTGGTGGTCTCTGCTGCAGCCATCTGGAGGGTCTCATCCGAATCACTCCCCGAAAGGGCACCAGGAAGAACGACGACGGCACCGAAGATCACAACGGCTGCGACCGCCAACCCACCGAGCGGCGCCCACCAACGCTGCCATCGTGACGGTGCCGCAACAACCGGGATCAGGGCATCGTCGAGGTGGAGTTGTTGACGGAGCGTTGCGTGGAGTGCTGTTCGTTCCTCCATCGTCATCATCGGCGGCGAAGATGCGCCGAGGATGGAGATGGCGGACAGTTGGGCCTCGTACTCTGCACGGAGGTCCGGATCCGTCTCGATAAGAGCGAGAGCAGCACGTTCCTCGTCGGGCGACAGACGGCCGCCGAGCAGATCGACAATGAATTCTTGGTTGCGTTCGTTCATGATTCGTAACTTGGATGCTCTGACCCGGGCGCGAAGTTCCCGAGATCTTTGGCGAGCTGTTTCCTGGCACGGAACAAGCGGCTCTTCACCGTTCCGACCGGTATCTCCAGGGTATCCGCGGCTCCTTCTAGCGACATGCCATCGAGATCGACGAGTACCACGGCAGCCCGAAACTCTGGTGTGAGGCCGGCGAGCGCGGTCTCGATGTCCGGGCGGAGTTCTACGGCGTGAAACTCGTCGCCGCTGCGGGGATCCGACGGGTCGAGATGATCGGGCATCGAAGCCGTTCTCTTGCGCTGCTGTCGTCTGAGGTGGTCGTAGCACGTGTTGACGGCGACGCGGTAGAGCCAGGTACTGAAGGCAGCCTGTTCTTTGTAGCGATCCGCTTTGCGGAAGACGGTGAGGAATACGTCCTGGGTGGCATCGAGAGCCGAGTCCCGATCCCTCATCATGCGCAGACAGATCGCGAACACACGGTTCTCGTGAGAGCGCATGAGTTCGTCGAACGCCGAAACATCGCCATCGAGGTAGCGGCGGATCAGTTCGCGATCTTCTGAGGAGCGTGAGGTCATCGATCCTGATTCTGGTCGGGTCGAAGGTCGGAAGCGAAGCAATCGCTCACGGAAGAAGGCGGATCTCTGCGATGGATGACCCGTAGGAACCGTCGGCTCGCTGCGGAAGAGATGTGATCCAGACAAGCCAGAATCCCCGTTCCCTGTGGGCCACATCGAGTCGTGTCGCTCCGGTGAGGATCTGTCCGGCGCCGATACGGTCCCAGTCGCCGGGAACGTCGGGGAGCGTCTCGTTCCACGCAACGGTGAATCGGGTGTCCGACGTTCCCGTGATCTCAATCGCACCGATTGGAACGGGAGATTCGAGAACGATCCCGAGGCCTTCCTTCGTTTCGTTGAGTGGGGACGGATACGGCTCGGTCTCCCACGTCGTTGAGCGCTCCCCGTCAACCACGGCGGCAAGCGTGTCGTCGTTCTCGATGCCATCGCCGAAAGGGTCGTAGACAGTGACCACAGCAGGGATGGCGTTCTCGGTGGGCGTGTCCGTGGCAGCGGTTGTGCCCGTAGGCGCCGCGTGTTCCTGTTCGGCCGGCGCGGCCGGGTAGAGGAACGGAGAGTCGGGGTCGACGTCGATCGAGAGTCCGAGGATGGAGAGAGCGAGAACGACGCCGACGACAACGCCGAACAGAATGAGGGGTTTGAGAGACCACAGTCGATCAACGTCGGGCTGAGGACGCAGCGAGGACGAGCTGAGGGCGTCAGCAAGGCCCGTCGCGTCGAGGATTCCTGCTTCAGCCGCTCCGAGAGCGTCATCGACGGATGAGGGAATCCCCTCAGCAACGTGCGACGGGAGGATGGCGGGGTTCTCGCTTCCTGTGATCGCTGTGCGGAGGGCTGCAGCGAGAGCGGCGGTGTCCTCGGCCGCTGTGGTCGTGAGCGGGATCCGCCCGAAGCTCGCGAGACGTGCGGGGTGCGCAGCCGAGAAGTGGATGGCCCGCGGGTCGAGGGCCCCGTGGATGCCGCCGTTCTTATGAAACGCAGCCAGACCGGAGGCCAGACCAGAAGCGTTGGTGAGGTACTCCTTGATGGGGAGGGTCTCACCCGCCTTGAGGCGATCGGCGATGGTCACGGCGCCATCCCATTCCGCCACGGCGAACGCCGATCCGTCCACCTCACCTGCTGCGTAGATCATCTGAACGTGCGGGTGGGTGGTCGCCGCGGCGGCGCGAACGGGAGCGAGGAAGGCGGTGATCCGATCGACGTCCGCATCGGGCCCCGGAAACCGTATCAGGACAGGACGTTCGAGGTTCTCATCGGTAGCCAGCCATTCCTCGATGTCGCCGTCGGCACCGAGCCGGACGTTCATCCGATACCGGTCGGGGATTCGAGGGGGCATCGATCAACCTCGACGAAGGACGGCGAGCGGCTCGGGGAGCGTGATGAAGCCTTCGGATATGTACAGAGCGATCGCGGCGGCGTTGTCGATCTGGGTGTTGAGCATCATCGCCCGACTTCCTGCAATTTGCGCCGTGCGCGCTGCTGCCCGGATCAACGACCGGCCCATCTGGTGACCCTGCCAGTCGGGATGGACGGCGATACGCTGCAGGTAGGACATCGCATGGCCGAATCCCACGATGGCGAATGCGACGGGAGGCCCATCGGGTCCGCGGATGAGAAGGGACTTGGTCTTTGCTGTTGCTCCGAGGGCCTCGGCCATTCCGAATCGATCGAACCTCCAGAACTGATCGAACGCAACATGGTCGATGCGGAGGAGGTCTGCGATCGAGTGGTCGGGGGGAGCGATGACGAGATGGTCCGGTGACGGTAGGTCCTCCGAGAGATCACGCCGCATGAACGCCAACGGAACGAACTCTACGAAACCGGCGGCTTCCCACGGTCGGCGACCACTTGGTGGAAGCGGGGGGGAGAGAATGTACGGAGCGCCGAGTTCGCTCAACCGCTCGGAGCACAGGTCCAGAAACGACGATCCGCCGCGAACCAACCGCAATGAGGCATCGGGCACGAGGTCGTTCCAGGTACGGGCCTCGGCTCGCGCCCAGCCCCTTCTCAAACGGATCGGCTGCGGCCAGGAGCCGCGCTGGAGCACCGATATCGGATGCTCGGCCATTGGTAGGACACCTCCGTGGCGCTGGTGCCTCGTCAGCGTACCGTGAACGCGAGTCCACGCCGTCGGGCTCCTGGGGGTGTCGGTGGGGCCCTTCGATGTGCACTCGGGCGCCGAGTCGTGCAACCATGTGGACATGCGGTCTGTACTCGTCACACATCCATCAAGTCTCGAGCATGTCTCACCCGGCGAACACCCGGAGCGACCGGAGCGCCTCATCGCCGCCATCGAAGGGGTCGCCGGGAGCGATGTCGAAACCGTCGAGGTCGAGGCACGGGCGGCAACACGGGACGAGCTGCGCCGTGTGCACAGCGCCGACTTCCTGGATCGGCTGCAGGCGTTCTGCGCAGACGGTGGGGGATCGATCGACTCCGACACCTATGCCGTGGAGAGGTCGTGGGACGCTGCCCGGTTCGCAGCCGGAGCGGGGCTCACGGCGATCGAGGCGATAGAGAAGGGAGACGCCGATGTCGGATTCTCCGTGGTTCGCCCGCCGGGCCACCACGCCGAGGCTGATCGCACGATGGGATTCTGCCTGATCAACAATATCGCGGTGTCGGCGGCGGCCCTTGCCGGACGCGGTCAGAGTGTCGCCATCGTCGACTGGGACGTCCATCATGGAAACGGAACACAAGAGATCTTCTTCCGTTCACCGGACGTGCTCTACATCTCGCTGCACCATGCTCCGTTCTACCCGGGGACGGGTCGGATTGAGGAAGTGGGGAAGGGGTTGGGAGTCGGTGCAACGGTGAACATCCCGGTGCGCGGGGGATCGGACGGCTCCGTGTACCGCGGGGCGTTCTCGAGAATCGTCGTGCCGATCCTCGATCAGTTCAAGCCAGATTGGTTACTCGTCAGCGCCGGATACGACGGGCATGCCGCTGATCCCCTCGGTGGAATGGCTCTGAACGCTGATGACTACGGGGCAATGGCGGCGGCACTGGGTGAGGTCATGCATCGTACGAACACGGTGTTCTACCTCGAAGGAGGATATGACCTTCAAGCAATCCGCGACTCGGTAGCGGCGACTCTTGAGGGGTACGCGACCGGCCTTCCACCCCTCAATCCACCGGACGCCAGCGATCCGGCGACGGAGAACGCCATTCCAGTGCTCTCGCTTTTCTGGGATCTCGATTAAGGGTCGCCCCCGGCGCGCCGATACATCTCGTACGCACACCGGGATCGAGGAGTCGAAGTGAATGAACTACTGCCGTCGCTCGACGGTCTTCTAGAGAAGCTGACCGCCATCAGTGGATCCGATCTGCATCTCAAGGTTGGCTCGCCTCCGGCCTTCCGCATAGACGGCGTCGTCAATCGATCCGATCTCCCTTCGATCACCCCATCCGACACCGTGCGCTATCTTGACGAGATCGTCACCGAGCGAGCAAGAGCCGCTCTCGAGTCCTCCGGTGAAGCGGACTTCGCGATCGGCCGCTCCGGACTCGGCCGCTTTCGTGTCAGCGTGTTCCGCCAGCGTGGTTCGCTGACGCTGGTGCTCCGCACCGTCGGCACCGTCAGCGGAGAATTCGATGCTCTGGGTCTTCCTGCAGCCATCGAGCGACTCGCCGACGAGCGACCGGGTCTGCTGCTCATCACGGGCCCCTCCGGCTCGGGCCGCACCACGACCGCAGCCTCTGTCGTCGAATACGTCAACGCGACGCGCAAGGGCAGCATCGTCACGATCGAGGATCCGATCGAGAACCTGTTCCCGGATAATCAGTCGATCGTCTCTCAACGCGAGGTCGGGTTGGACACCGCTTCGTTCGCCTCCGGCCTCCAGGCAGCGATGCGCAACGACACCGACGCGATCTTCGTTGGAGAGCTCCCTGATAGGGCGACGGTTGCCGCGGCGCTGCGTGCCTCGGAGACCGGTCATCTTGTTGTGGCGATTTTGCCGACGTTCGATGGAATCGAGACGATCAACCGGATCGTTGAAACGTTCGAGCCGTATCAACGGCAGCAGGTGAGGCAGATCCTGTCGACGACCCTGAAAGGGGTCGTCAGCCAGCAACTCATTCCTCGGGCAGATGGCAACGGCCGGGCGGCTGCCGTCGAAGTTCTGGTGAACACGGAGAGGGTTGCCGAGAAGCTCAAGAGCGAAGAGAGCATCCCATCCATCGTGGTGGACGTTGCCGAGGGGGAGTTCTTCGGCATGCGGACGTACGACCAGGCCATCCTCGCCTTGTACCGGTCGGGAGCCGTGTCGTTCGAAGACGCCCTCTCCCATGCGACGTCGACGACGGACTTCAAAGTCGCAGCGCAGACCCGCGGGGCTATGAGCGCGTAACGAGGGAATACTGGGTACTGAGGACTCAAGAGGAGCGCTGGTTCCGGTCCTTCGGTCGGTACCCTCCTGTTCGCAATGCCCACCTTCACCTGCCAGACGTGCTCCGAGGAGTTCTCTCTGCCCCAGCACGTTCTGGATCGCTATCCCGGGTGGGCTCCGAAACAGTGCCGCGAATGCAAGCCGGAGAGGAAATCGTCCCATCCGGCAAGGGCTCCGAGCGAGGACCCACAGACGGGTGTGTTCACCGACGGTGGCTGTGTTCCAAATCCAGGACCGGGCGGATGGGGAGTTGTGTACGTGATCGACGGAGAGATCGTCGCCGAGCGCCACGGGCACGATCCGGACACAACGAACAACCGGATGGAATTGATGGCCCTGATCGAGGGAGCACAGTTGGTTCCTGAGGGAACACTCACCACCGTCTACTCGGACTCGAACCTCGCCGTCCGTACGATCAACGAGTGGGCGGTAGGGTGGGAATCTCGTGGTTGGAAGAGGAAGACCGGTCCTGTGGAGAACGTCGAACTCGTTCGGCGTGCATATACCGCCTTCCGGAAACGCCCGGAACTCGAACTCCGATGGATCAAGGCCCACGTTGGATACACGTGGAACGAGTATGCAGACGGACTGGCAAACCGTTGGAGAGAAGAGTGAACCGCGAGCTACCAGTTGCGAGCTACGAGCTGCGAGCAGGGCCGTACGGACTACGGACTGCGACCCCCGGCAAGGGGGGTCCAACATGATCCCTCCTCGGCTGCAGACGCTTCTTGCTGCTGGCACTGCCTCGCGAGAACTCTCCGAACTGTTCGCAGAGGCAGGCCACCGCCTCTACTTGGTTGGCGGCAGTGTGCGCGACGCTCTATTGGATCGTCCGAACTCCGACCTCGACTTCACGACCGGCGCCCGGCCCGACGAGATCGAGGAGATCGTGCGTCCGTGGGCTGCGGATCTGTATCTGGCGGGCAAGACGTACGGGACGATCGGAGCGATCAAGGGTGGCAGGGTCCACGAGATCACAACGTTTCGTTCGGAGATCTATCGAGACGAGAGTCGCAAGCCCGAGGTGACCTACTCGGACGATATCGAACAAGACCTGTCCAGAAGGGACTTCACGGTGAATGCGATGGCGATTCGCATTCCCACGGCAGACGACGACGCTCCGCGGATGCTGGATCCCTGCGGGGGCCTCATCGACCTTCATTCCCGAAGACTGCGCACGCCGCTCGATCCGGAGATCTCTTTCGGCGATGATCCGCTGAGGATGCTCCGACTGTTCCGGTTCGTGTCGAGACTCGGCTTCGTCCCGGATGAAGCGACCCTGGACGCGGTTCACCGCATGCACGCCCGCCTTGAGATCGTCTCTGCCGAGAGGATCAAACGTGAACTGGATCTGCTGATGATCGGTGACCACGTCGGGCCGGCGCTCTGGGGTCTCGTCGAGACCGGTCTTGCCGAAGAGTTCATCCCGGAACTTCCAGCGCTCGCACTCCAGGTCGATCCGGTTCACCACCACAAGGACGTGCTCGCCCATTCCATCGCGGTTGTTGAGAAGACGTCGCCGCGCCTCGAGTTGCGTCTCGCGGCGTTGTTCCACGACATCGGAAAGCCCGACACGCGTGAGTTCGGTCCCGGCGGGGTCTCGTTCCATCACCACGAGGTCGTCGGTGCTCGCATGACGAGGCGGCGCATGAAGACGCTTCGCTACTCGAAGAAGACCACCGAGGATGTGTCCCGGCTCGTGTTCCTTCACATGAGGCCACACACGTTCAAGATGGGGTGGACCGATTCGGCGGTTCGTCGATACGTTCGCGACGCCGGGGAGCTCCTCAAGGACCTCAACGAGCTTGTCCGTTGCGACGTAACGACCAGGAACAGGCGTCGCGAACGCACGATCTCGAGACGGATCGACGAGCTCGAAGAGCGGATCGCCGACCTTCGAGCGAGAGAGGAACTCGACGGTCTCCGCCCGCCGGTCGACGGCAACCAGGTGATGGAGCACCTGGGCCTCGAACCCGGACGCCAGGTGGGCGAGATCATGAAGATGCTCTACGAACGGCGTGTAGAAGATGGGCCGTATTCGGAGGAACAGGCATACGCATGGATCGACCAGTGGATCGACGACCAGCCGTAGACGGGAACTGATCGGCACGCCATACTTGTTGAATGAAACCTGGTGTCCTGATTGTTGCCTTGCTCGCCATCCTTGCCGTTTCGTGTGGAAGCGAAGCCTCCCCAACGACCACAGGGTCCTCGGCGTCAGCGCCGGTGACCACGACCGAGCCGGCGATCACCACATCCACCGAAGGAGCACCGATGGTGTTGACCTCCCCCGCGTTCGACCACGAATCAGCGATTCCCATGAGGTACACCTGTGACGGCGACAACGTTTCACCCGAGTTGAGGATCACCGCTATCCCCGAAGATGCATCGGTGTTGGTTCTGATCATGGACGACCCCGATGCGCCGGCGGGGACCTGGGATCACTGGATCGCATACGACTTCTCACCGACTTCATCCATTTCCGAAGACGTCGGCGACCTGGGGACAGCGGGCCTCAACTCATGGAAGGAGACCGGCTACGGGGGCCCATGCCCACCCTCGGGAACGCATCGCTACTTCTTCAGGGTTCTCGCTCTCGACTCCCCACTCGGCCTGGCTGAAGGGGCCGCCAAGGACGACGTACTCGCCGCGTCCGACGGTCACGTGCTCGCCGAAGCGGTCCTGATGGGGACCTTCGCCGGCTGACGGCGAGCGGCGGAGACTACGCGTCGGCAGCGCCTGACCCGCGAAGCCGTTCGAGTGCGGCCCATCCCGGTGGGGCGGTGAACCACATCAATCCGACGATGGTGAGGGCCGAGGCCAGACACCACATGCAGGTGGCTCCGATCACGAACGGCTCGAGGAACGTCAGGTAGATCGAGAAGGCGGTTCCACCGAAGGCGGTCACTGCCATCAAGAAAGCAGCGACGTCGGCGACGCGGCTCTTCGAGACCCTTGTGACGATCCAGCCGACGAGGAGGCCGATGTAGGCGATCGCTCCGATGACTCCTATGGGAATCCCGAAGATCGAGGCGTACGCGCTCTGTTGCACGGCGTTGCAGTCCCCGACCGGTCCGCAGACAGCTTCGACACCGCTCGTCTCGACGCTCCCCAGGTACAGAGAGACCCCGAGACCGATGGCGGCGAGCACGGGGATTGCCCACGAGGGACCGCCGCGGAGAGATCCGTTGTGCACGAGGACGGGGACGAGCACGATGCTCACGAGTAGTCCGGCGAGCACGAGAATCGCAAGGCCGTTCCCCAACGGGTCGCGGGCGATCTTGTCCCCAATTGATTCATCCTCGACAGAGGGGATCGCTGCAGAGGAATCGTCGGATCCGTCATCGGTGACCGGTTGGTCGACTCCCGAGGAGCCGGGAATCGTCGCCAGCGCTGATTCGAGACCTGGGACGTCGGGCCAAGGGATGCCGCCGGTCGCAAGGCCCTCCTCGATGATGCCGGGGAACTCCGCCGGTATCTGCTCCGAGCCCACGAGGTAGATGTCTTCGATATCCAGGCGGGGTACGCCCCCGCTGTCGATACCGAGGCGCTCGGCGTCCTCGCCGAACATGGTCGAGCCGATCTCCACGCTCGCGTCGACCAGAAGGAGGTCGAGTGTTCCGTTGGTCATCAAGTAGAAAGCGACATCCTCAGGGGGAATGGTGTCGTCGAAGAGCCCCGTCGGTTCGCCACCGAACTGTTCGAAGATGACAGGTAGGTGCTCGTTGATGACCAGTTCGCAGTGGCCACACGTCGGAGAGAAGAACATGACAGCCTGGACGACCGGCCCCTCGTCCGTATCCGTCTGCGCGAGGGCAGGGAAGGCGGCGACAACGAGTGTCGCGATGAGCAGGACAAGAAGCGTGATCCTCGGTTTCATATCCGCAAAGTCTGGCGTGACTTCGGAAATAGCGCCAGGGTCGGACGACCGGAGAGCGACGGCTCCCGATCCTCCAACCCTGATTGCGGCGTAGGTCCGGTTGTCAGCTGAGCAGTTCGCCTTCGCTGCGGCGAACTCGGCGTCGGTGAGGAGCCCCGCGGTCTTCATGTCGGCGAGCCGCTGGAGTTGCCCCATGACGTCATCAGCAGGAGGTGCGGCCGCGGCCACAGGCTGCGGCGCCGGTGCTTGTTGTGCCTGCACGGCGTTCACCTGGGCCTGCATCTCGTCCAACTGTTCCTGGGACTCATAAGCGGCTTGATTCGCCGCGGCCTGTTCCTGTTCTGCTGCTTGATTGTTCGCCGACCGGTTGCGCATGCCCCCGCTCACCGCGGTTGCGGTCCCTGCGACCACTGCGGTTCGAGCCATCGTTCTTCCGATACCCGGGCGTCCACGTCTTCTTGGCATTGTCAGTTCCTCCCTATTCGTCTTCGAGTGCTGCGACGGCGGCCAGGACCTCATCCACGACGAGTCCGGGGACCCTCATGTTGGCGAGGAGGATGCCCCCCGAGTCAACGAGTTCGTCCCGCAGCGGTTTGAACCACGTGTGCTCGAACGCAAGCGCCGCGGCAGAAGAGCCGGGCTCCAGCGCATCGGCGAAACCTTCCATGTCTTCTTCCGAGATCAGCCCGTTGCCTTCTTCGAGGAACTGACTCAACGCTGCCACGTCCTGGCTTGCGTCAACCTGGTCGAGTTCGATGATCTCAACCCCACCGTTGTCGTCCTTGTAGACGAGCAGGGCGTCGACCAGAGTGATGACGTCGTTGTCGACGAGTCGTTCGATCTCAGGCAGGATGCCTCCAGTGAACTGGTTTCCGGGGAATCCGATGACCAGCAACTCGATCGGACCGAGTGCCATTAGCTTTCTCCTTGCGGTTGGGTGTCCCGAATCCTATCGGTTGCTCGCTCACAGGCAACCTCCACGTCCGTCGGTCCGGTTGTACCACGCAACGGAGTCTTGAAGCACAGAGATGCGGCGGATCGACACGTCAGACAAAGGCCTACAGGGCAAGCGACAAAGGGGCCGATATACGGTGAAGCGATGGCGCTGCATTGATGCAGTGTTTCCAGGGTCCTCGCCTCTCGGCGTCGGTCCGGTCAGATTTGCGCCAATTCCGATTTTGTCTGAGCCGAAACGCCCTGAGGGGGACCCATGTTGACCAAACTCCGCATCTCGGCAGCGCTTGTGATCGCCGTCACAAGCAGCCTGGTGTTTGCTGCGCCGCTTGCCCCTCCCGCCATGGCTGCAGGAACCCCGGACATCTCACTCTCGGTCGGCGCCGATGGACAGACCCTGCACGGCGATGCAACCGAGGTGATGCTCACGGCGAGTAACCCGACTGGCACTGACGGGTTCAACCTGTCCTACCGAGTCGTGCTACCCGTGGGCGTGTCCTTTGCGGACGGCCCAGTGAGCCCGGTCGTTGCCGCCGACGTTCCTGCTCCCGGCGAGACGACCCTGTTCTTCGAGAACGTCTCCGATCTGCTCGCCAACAATGACGCTTCTCTGACCTTCACCGTGAACCATGCGGTCGCCACGCATGCCGTCGGGTCTTCCTTCACTGTTCAGGCCGATGCGTACGTCGACTCGAATCCGCGCCTCATCCCCGACTTCGACTCGACGACCGGCCTCGTGACCGGCGACTACACCGGTTCGGATAGCTCCTCCGATTCGACGGACATCGTCGCCTTCCGGGTTGTCAAGACCGAGCCCAGCCCCGAGGCTGAGTTGGTTCGCGGTCTCCACGATCAGACAACGGTCTACACGGTGACGATCGAGAACAACCCGAACGCACCGACGAATGACTTCGAGATCCATGACTGGATCCCGGCAGGACTCGAGTTTCTCGCCTGTGGCGGTGACGGCAACTCCACGGTGGGCGACGAGTACCCGGGAAGCGGGTCGATCAGCACCGCGCCGACGCCGAACTGCGTAGCGCCGACGATCGTCGAGACGGTGAACAGCGGCATACCGGCAGGGCTCCCAGCGGGGGTCTACACCCATGTGGTGTGGAACGAGGCCGGTGCGCTGGGTGATCTCGACATCGCGACGGGCGGCACCTACACATTCAACTACGCGGCGGCGATCCCGATGCAGGCCAACACGATGACGTGGGCCGGTGCGACGGGGGAGCCGGCGACCGACGGCTCACAGGCGTCGAATATCGACAACAACAACGGGGCATCGACCCAGGAGACCGGGACCGAACTCGCGTTCACGAACCGCGCATACGCGACCGGTACGTACTCCTACGACAGTACCGAGTACACACACTGGGGAGAGACGACCGTGACGTCGGAGGACGTCGCTCTGCAGAAGAACGCCTCCACCAGCACGATCACCGCGGGCGGTATCACCACATGGATGGTCGACATACAGGTCTCCGAGTACACGGCGCTCGCATCGTCGATCGTAGTGACCGACACCGTGCCGGACGGCCTCGAACCGCTCAACCCGAACCCCCTCTGGGCCTCTGCCACCGAGGCAGCGGACGGCACCTGGGCGCTCGTATGGAATCTGGCCGACATGGCCTCAAACGGCACAGCGACGGTCACCTACGAGACTCGAGCGCTCTCTCACTACCAGGAGAACTCCACCGACGCGGATCCGGTGCTCGCCCGCGACTCGTGGGACAATCAGATGAGCCTCACCGCCGACGCCGACGGTCGCTCGGTGCTCGACGATTCATCGGATGGGCAGTCGGCGCCGGCGCCTGCGATCGGCAAGTCGGTCGCCCTCCCCGGTGCAGCACCGGTGTCATGCGGCGACGGCTCCACGGTCGCTGCCTGGGCTGCCGACCAGGCGGGGCTGTACAGCGCAGGCGACCGCGTGTGCTGGCGCCTGAGAGTCACCGACACGGACCTGTTCGGCAACGGCTTCGTCGTTCAGGACTTCCTTCCCGCTGGGTTCACCTACGAGTCATGGGCCTTCGGCGAGGACAACAAATACGACCCCGCCGGGATCACCGCCGACATGACCGGGGCGGCGAGTGGCCATCTCGTGTGGTACCTGGACGATGCGGGCGAGTTCACCGCGCCCGACTTGACCTTCGAAGCTGTCGTCTCCTCGATCGCCGGCGGCCCAGGAGACCAGGATCCCGGTGATCTGGTCGAGAACTTGATGAAGTTCAGCGGGCAGAACACCGACGGCGTGTCCTACCAACTGCGTGACGACGCGGAAGCCGAATGGGGCGAACCAGTGATCGGCATCACGAAGAGCGCCACACAGGAAGCGGTCCAGGCCGCCGAAGACGTCGATTTCACCATCGCCGTTGCGAATACCGGCAATGCCGAAGCCCTCGACGTCGAGGTGTGGGACAACCTCCCGGCGGGTCTCGAGTGCGCCACCGTCTCGTCGATCAACGGCAGCGGAACGTGCAATACCACGCCGAATCCCGAGCGGATCGAATGGACGATCCCGTCGATCGCCGCGGGCGGATCGACCGGTCTCACGTACACGGTGACCGTTCCAACGGCAGTCGGTGCCAACGAGACATTCACCAACGAGACCGGCGTTCGTCAGTACGAGACACCCATCAACACCGACACGGGTGATCGCTTCGCGTACATCCCCTCGAACAACATCGATCCGTCTCAGGAGGTGTCGGCCAACACGGATCCGGCGCGCGACGACTGGACCCTCCACACGGAGGCCCTCGGCATAGCGAAGACCAGGACAACCGAGATCGACGAATCTGGAAACTCGTTCCTCAGTCAGGCCACGATTGGGGAACGGGTGGACTACACCGTCAGCGTCGCGATCCCTGAGGGAACGACTGTCTACAAAGGTCTACTCCTCGACGACTATGACGAGAACACGCTCGGGTACGTCGCCGGCAGTGCGGCGGCGACGCTCAAGGACGGTGCGCTACCAGCAGGTCCGCTACCCGCGGGGTGGATTCTCGACGACACGGGCGATCAGATCACGGTCTCCTTCCCGGCGACCTACGTGAACCTCCCGGACAGTGGGGACGATCTACTCGTCCTCACCTTCTCGGTGACGATTCTCGACGTCCCGTCCAACGTGCGCAGCATGTGGCGCACCAACCGAGCGATGCAAGAGTGGTACGACAGCACGGACAGCCGAACCACACGGTTCAGCACGGTCGGCACGCGCATCGTCGAACCGAACCTCACCATCTCAAAGAGCGACGATGACGTCGACGGCGTGGTCACTCCCGGTCAAACCGTTGAGTACATCCTCGTTGTGGCAAACGACAACAGCATCAGGTACGTCTCACGGGCTCATGATCTCGTCGTCACAGATACGCTGCCCCCGGGTCTCGAATGCGGAGACATCTCGAACATCTCCCACGGTGGCGCCTGTGCCGACACGAACCCCGACGTCATCACGTGGACGGGGGCGAGCGATGCGGAACTCGTCGTCCTCGACCGGGCAGGGACATTCACTCTGTCCTACGACGCGGCATTCCCCGACCCCATCGTCACAGATGACACGTTCACGAACGCGGCGCGTGTGACAGGGTCGTCGATGACAGGACCGGAACCAGGTGAGCGGGACGCCACGTCGCCGAACGGCGGAACCGGATCCGGCTACCAGGCAAACGACCAGGACACGCTGATCGCTCCACAGTCGTCGATCACCAAGGCCGTCACCCCCGGAGAGCAGACGGTCGGAGAACCAGTGCAGTACACCGTCGAAGTGATCCTGCCGGCCGGCACCGTTCAATATGACGTAACGATCATCGACATGCTTCCTTCGGGCATCGCGGTCACCTCACCGGGGTACACCGTCTCGACCCGGTGTGATGCAGGGTCGGCTGGTAGCGGAACCCCATGCTTCCCCGATCTCGTCCCCGTCGAACTGATGCCGAACGGCGCCGATATCGGCTGGTTCCTCGGCGACCTCGATACGACAAGCTCGGTGCCGCGGGTAGTCACCATCGTGTACGACGCGTTCGTTGACGATGTTACGGTCGCGGCCGATGGTGCGACGCTCACCAATGCCGTGAACGTCTACGCCAACCAGACCAACAAACTCGGCGGCGTCACCGTGGTGCCCGACGCGCCCAACTACGACGTATCTGGAACACCGGCGACCACCAACGTCGTTGTGCGTGAGCCGAACCTGGTGCTCACTAAGCATGTCCTCGAAGGGGGAACCCCCGTTGACAGCAGGCGAGCGCTCCCGAATGAGCAACTCACCTACGAGATAGCCCTCACCAACAGCGGGACGTGGAGCGCATACGATGCCCAGGTCACCGACACGATCACGATACCGAGCGGGAACACCGTCTCGGCCGTGAGCATCCTCAACGGTGTCGACAACGGCATCGCCTACATCGTCGAGGATGACGATCCGGCCGACGGAACCCTCGAATGGAGCATCGATGGTCCGATCCCGGCCGGGCAGTCCGTGACGATCTCCTACACCGTCCAGGTGTGGGACGCCACCGAGGCCGACGAGAACGACTCTGGTCCCGAGATCACGAACACGGCGGACAACCCGTCCTACTGGGGCGTGGCGGCGCATTTGACGGGCGACGGACACCGCGAGTACGAGGGCAACGAAGCCACCGCCTTGATCGAACTCGACCTCGCCTCGATCGGTGACTACGTCTGGTTCGATGCCAACAACGACGGTGTCCAAGATGCAGGCGAACAGCCGATCCCGAACGCCACCGTCACCGTGACCTACCTCGGTCTCGACGGTGCCGCAGGCGGCGGAGACGACGAAGTTCACGTCACCACCACCGACGGCGATGGTCTCTACCTCGTCGAGGACCTGCCCGGCGGCAGCTACACAGTGGTCGTCACTGGTCTCCCCTCCGGCGTGACGCCGGCCTACGATCTCGACGGCACCACAGTCTCGCCGGACGGTCAATGGAGCGGTGTTCTCCCCGAGGGTGAAGCCAAACGCGACGTCGACTTCGGCTACACGGGAACCGGCAGCATCGGTGACCTGGTCTGGCTCGACCGCAACGCGGACGGTGTCCAAGATCCTGACGAGCCGGGGATTGGCATAACCGAGGTGACGGTGACCTTCGCCGGCTTCGACGGTGTGGCCGGCAACGCGGACGACATCGTCTATGTGACGACGACGGCGGCAGACGGCTCGTACCTCGTCGACCTCCTCGCGGCCGGTGCCTACACCGTCGCAGTGACCGACATGCCCCTCGCCAACGTGAACCCGACGTACGACCTCGACGACGGGCTCTCCGCGCCCGACGGCTCATGGACCGGCGCTCTTGTGGCGGCCGAAGCCAAACGCGATGTCGATTTCGGCTACAACGGTGATGGGTTGGTTGGTGATCTGGTGTGGTTCGATCAGGATCGTGATGGTGTCCGGGATGCGGGTGAGCCGGGGATTGCCGGTGTTGACGTGTGGTTGACGTGGCCTGGTCCTGATGGTGTGTTGGGGACGCCTGACGATGTGGTGTTCACTGAGACGACGGATGCGGATGGTTTGTATCTGTTTGGCGGGTTGAACAGTGGTAACTATTCGGTGCAGGTGGACGCTTCGACGTTGCCTGCCGGGATGGACAACACGTTTGACGAGGATCTCGACCTCGATGGACATACCGATGTGGTGTTGGGTGCTGGTGAGAGTCACCTGACGGCTGACTTCGGCTATGGAGGTTCTGGTTCGATCGGCGATTTCGTGTGGTGGGATCTGGATGGTGATGGTGTCCAGGATTCGGGTGAGCCCGGGATTCCCGGTGTCGACGTCGAGGTCGTGTGGGCCGGTGCCGACGGTGTATTGGACACGGCAGATGACGTGACGTATACGGCGGCGACCGACGCTGCGGGCGGCTATCTCGTCGACAATCTGCCCGATGGCCTGTATCGGGTGACCGTGCAGGGTTCGTTGCCGTCGTCGGCTGCGAACACGCACGACTTCGATGGTGGTGGCGATTCGACGGCTGAGGTGACGCTAGCGGGTGGTGTTGCGAACCTGGATCTCGATTTCGGGTATCTCGGTGACAACTCGATTGGTGATTATGTCTGGTTCGACGCTGATGGTGACGGTGTACAGGATGTTGCCGAGCCTGCGTTGTCTGGTGTCGATTTGACGTTGACGTGGGCTGGTGTTGACGGTGTGTTCGGCACGACTGATGACGTCGTGTTGGGGCCGATGACGACCGATAGTGCCGGCTTCTACAGCTTCCCGGGTCTGCCCGACGGGGACTATCGGGTGGATGTGACCGGTGGCGTGCCGGTTGGCATGGCACCCACGTTCGACGAGGACAGCGGAACGACGGCACCCGACCAGACGGCAACCGTGGCCGGCCTCGCAGGCGGCACCAACCACAACACCGCAGATTTCGGTTACAACGGAACCGGAAGCATCGGCGACGCAATCTTCTGGGACCTCGATGGTGATGGGACCCAAGATACGAACGAGCCTGGCTTCCCGAACGTCGACGTGGCCGTCACCTGGGCTGGTGTCGACGGGGTTTTGGGGACGACCGACGACTATGTCACGACCGTCACGACCGACGAGGACGGCATGTACCTAGCTGAGGACCTTCCCGGCGGCCTCTATCGCGTAGACGTCGACACCGCCGACCTTCCGCTGGATGTCGCCCAAACCGCCGATCCGGACGCGGCATTCGACAGCTCATCGCGGGTGGTCTTGACGGCAGGATCTAGCGAACTCGACCAGGACTTCGGCTACCGCGGTTCGTCGTCAGTGGGCGACACTGTGTGGTTCGACATCGACGCCGACGGGAGCCAGACTCCGGGTGAGCCCGGGGTAGCGGATGTCGACGTCACTGTGACGTGGCTTGGCGCCGACGGTGTCCCGAGTGGAGACGACGTGACGATTGCGACGACGACCGACGCCGACGGGAACTACGCGGCGATCGGCCTCGTCGGTGGTGCCTATGCCGTCAGCATGGACACCTCCTCTCTGCCGGAAGGAGGCGTGGCGAATAGCGACCTCGACGGCGATGACCCCGCGTTCACGGACCTCACGCTGGGCACGTCGGAGGACCGCCTGGACGTCGACTACGGCATCGTCGGGTCGGCATCTCTGTCGGGGACGGTTTGGCACGATCGCAATGGTGACGGCGTCGTTGATCCCGGTGAAGAAGGTGTTCCGAATGTGACCGTTGTGGTGACGTGGGACGGTCCGGACGGCCAGGTGACGTTCGACGTCGTGACCGATTCCGCCGGTTCGTGGTCCCTCGAGAGCCTGCCGGCAGGGGACTACTCGGCCGTCATCGATATGACGACAGCACCGGCGAGCTACGTGGCAACGACACCGGAGACGGTCGTAGTGACCTTGCCTCCGTTGGGACACGAGACAGTCGACCACGGCGTCGTCGGAGCCGCGTCGCTTGGCAGCACTGTGTGGATTGACGTTGACGGTGACGGGATCGTGGACCCTGGTGAGCAGGGAATCGACAGCGTCATTGTCGAGCTCTTCGACCAATCCGGTGAAATGGTCGCTCGAACGGTGACGATGTTCGGCGGGTCGTACTTGTTCGAGGACCTCATTCCCGGAACGTACACCGTGCGACTCGACGAGAGCACCATTCCAACCGGTCTCGTACAGACATACTCCAAGACCGGGAATCTCGACCTTGTGACAACGCAGGTGATCGCTGAAGGAGTGAACGTCCTCGATGTCAACTTCGGCTTCCAGGAGCAGGGCCTCCCCGTTACCGGGGCGGATCTCGCGCGGTTCTCGATGCTCGGGCTTCTCCTCCTGGCCGGAGGGAGCCTCATGCGCATGTTCGGAGGGCGTCGGCGAGAGAAGGCCTGATCTTCCGGGTCTGAACTCGCCCCGGAGTCGAGGGGTGCGAGACGACTCCCGGCCGCGTCGCCCAAGAACAATCTTGCATTAGGGGATGCATATGCGTATATTTCCGGCTCCTATCGAGGCCCTGACGCATGAGCTACTCCGTTGCCATCCTTGGATCGTCCGGTTACGCCGGAGGCGAGCTGATCCGTCTCGTAGACGGTCACCCCGACCTCGAGGTCGCGTATCTCGGGGCTCACTCGACCGCCGGTAGCGCCCTCGGATCCGTTCATCCGCATCTCCGAGGCGGAGAACGAGTTCTGGGAGCGAACGATCCAGGGAAGGTTCCAGACGTCGATCTTGCGTTCCTCGCTCTTCCTCACGGAGCATCGTCCGAACCGGCGATGACACTGCTCGGCCGGGGGATTCCCGTTGTCGACCTCGGCAGTGACTTTCGCCTCGACACGCCGCAGCGGTACCTCGATGCATACGGCGTCGATCATCCGTACCCCGATGAACTCGGTGAATGGGTCTACGGACTCCCAGAGTTCCACCGCGCCGAGATCTCTAGTACGGACCGCATCGCGTCGCCGGGGTGTTACCCGACGTCGGCGATTCTCCCCCTCGGCCCGCTTCTCAGCGCAGGTCTTGTCGAGCCGACCGGGATCATCATCGACTCGATGTCGGGGGCCTCGGGTGCCGGTCGGGGAGTGGCGGCTGGACTCCAGTTCGGTGCTGTCGACGAGTCGGTGAAGGCCTACAAAGTCCTCACCCATCGGCACCAACCCGAGATGGAGAGAGCGCTCGATCTCGCGTCTCCTGACCCGGTCCAAGTCATCTTCACCCCGCACCTGGTGCCGATGCAACGAGGCATCCTCACCACAATCTACGCATCGACAACAGCCGGTACGACTCACAAGGATCTGGTCGCAGCGCTCGAGAGCGCCTTCAGGGACGAACCGTTCGTCTCCCTCGTCTCTGGTTCCCCGGAGACTCGATGGGTCACGGGCTCCAACCGTGCGTTGATCTCCGCACACCTTGACGAACGCACCGGCACGGCAGTCCTCATCTGTGCGATCGATAACCTCGTGAAGGGTGCGGCGGGGCAGGCCGTGCAGGCAGCGAACCTGATGCTGGGTATCGATGAGACCGTAGGACTTCCGATGGAAGGATGGATGCCATGAGCGTCGTCGCACCAGAAGGTTTCGAGGCTGCCGGTGTCTCCGCCGGTATCAAGAGCGGAGGAGAACTCGATCTCGCGATCGTCTCCGCCCAGGTTCCCGTCGGGGCCGCCGCGGTGTTCACAACCAACATGGCGGCAGCCGCACCCGTGAGGCTCTCCCGCAAGCATCTCGAAGTCGCTCCGACAGCGCGAGCGGTCGTCCTGAACTCGGGATGCGCGAATGCAGCGACGGGGAAACGGGGACGTGCGGTGGCGGAGTTGACGGCCAATCGCACGGCCGAACTCCTGGGATGTGCACCAGAGGACATCCTCGTTTGCTCGACCGGCATGATCGGGACTCATCTTGCCCCGGAGGCCGTGACCGCCGGCGTGGCGGATGCCATAAGGGGCCTCGGCGACGCCGACACCGATGGCACCGCTGCTGCGTGGGCCATCATGACCACAGACACCGAACCCAAACAGGTCGTCGTCAAGGCCGAAGGGTTCACCGTCGGAGGGATGGCAAAAGGTGCGGGCATGATCCGTCCCGACATGGCCACCATGCTCGTTGTCCTCACTACCGATGCAGTCGTGACGCCAGGGGTCCTCGACGAAGCACTCCGGATCGCTGTGGACCACTCATTCCACGCCCTCAACGTGGATGGCTGCCCATCGACGAACGACACGGTCATTGCGCTGGCGTCGGGAGCCTCCGGGTACACCCCAGAGCCCGAGGATCTCGCTGCAGCGCTGACGGGTGCGACCGTCCAACTGGCCCGCCACATCGCTGCAGATGCTGAAGGGGCGTCTCGAGTCGTCACGATCGCAGTCACCGGCGCCGTCGATGACGCGGCCGCACGCAACATCGGACGGCAGGTCGCGGACTCAGTTCTTGTTCGATCGTCTTTCTACGGGGCCGATCCGAACTGGGGGAGGATCGTTGGCGCTCTCGGCGAGGTGGACGAGGAGGTCGATTTCGATGATGTCACCATCGCCTTTGCCGGCACAACCGTCGCTCGAGGGGGCGTCGGAGTGACGGTGGACGAAGACGCTGTCAGCGCTGATATGGTCGGAGACTTCGGCGTGACGATCAGCGTGGGAAACGGTCCGGGAACGGCCCGTGTGTTTACGACCGATCTCACTCCCGACTACGTTCGTTTCAACGCGGAGCGATCGTGACGACCGGTCACACAGCGCCCGATCACAGCAAGTCGAGGATCGCCCGAACGATGGGCAAGGCCAGGATCTTCTCCGAATCGTTGCCGTTCATCAAGGAGTTCAGAGACACGACCGTGGTGATCAAATACGGTGGCTCAGCCATGGTGGACGAGGGACTGAGGAACACCTTCGCCGACGACGTCGCGATGCTCCACTATGTCGGGATCAACCCCGTGATCGTCCACGGTGGAGGACCCAGGATCAGCGAAGCGATGCACCAGCGCGGGGTCGAACCGCAGTGGGTCGAGGGGCTTCGAGTCACCGACGCTGAGACGATCCGTGTGGTCCAGTCGACGCTCGCCGGTGAGATCAACCCCGACATTGTCAGACTGGTGAACGCTCATGGCTGTGTCGCAACCGGAATCAACGGCCTGGATGGCAACCTCTTTGTCGCCCGTCCCAAGGATGAACGGCTTGGTTTCGTCGGAGAGATATCCCAGGTCAACCCTGGTCTGGTGACGAGCCTTCAAGATCAGGATTTCGTACCTGTCATCGCTCCACTCGCGAGGGGCGAGGATGGGCAGGTATACAACGTCAACGCCGACACGGCGGCTGCTGCAATTGCGGTGGCCATCGGAGCGAAGAAGCTCGTCTACCTGACCGACGTCGAGGGCCTCTACCGGGTGTTCGGGAAGGAGGACTCGCTCATCGCGCGCTCGACTGAGGCTGGGATCAAGGAGTTGCTGGCCACGGGCACCGTGTCGGCAGGGATGCTACCGAAACTCGAGTCGTGTATAACTGCGATCGACGACGGGGTTGAGCGGGTTCACATCCTCGACGGCCGCATCCAGCACGCCGTCCTTCTCGAGGTGTTCACACCGGAGGGAATCGGCACGATGATCACCAAGGAGCCGGTTCCGTGAGCTCCACCGAAGCGAGACGACGGCTCGTATCCCGACTCGTGACAACCGAGTCCATCGAGAGCCAGGCGCAGTTGCGGCGGCTCCTCACGCACGCGGGACACGATGTGACCCAGGCGACGATCTCGCGCGATCTCGAGTCGATAGGGGCCATCAAGTCGCGCGATGGTGATGTCGCCCGCTATCGGATCCAGGATCCCGACGAGGTTCATCGTGCCCGATCTGCGCTCGCTGTCGTGGTCAACGAGTTCGTCGAGTCGGTCGTGGCGACCGGGCCGATCGTCGTCCTCCACACGCCGCCGGGCGCTGCACATCTCGTCGCAGGGAAGATCGATGCAGCGGGAATGTCCGGTGTGCTTGGCTCGGTGGCAGGGGACGACACCGTGTTTATCGCTGTGGATGAGTCTGTTGGAACGGCGGCGATTGCCGCCGACTTAGAAGGAGTATGAAGTGAAACGAGGAATCAAGAAGGTCGTACTCGCGTACAGCGGTGGTCTCGACACGTCGATCATCCTGCGGTGGATCATCGAGGAGTATGGCGCGGAGGTCGTGACCTACACAGCAGACGTCGGCCAGGGCGAAGAGGCCGAGGAGGCCCATGACAAAGCCCTCGCGACCGGGGCCGTCGAAGCGATCACTGAGAACCTCGTGGAGGAATTCGTCGAGGACTTCGTGTTCCCTGCCGTGCGATCGAGCGCTCTCTATGAGGGCTATTACCTCATGGGGACATCGCTGGCCCGGCCGGTCATCTCGAAGGGCCTTGTCCGGGTAGCGGAGGAGACGGGCGCCGACGCCATTGCCCACGGGTCGACGGGTAAGGGCAACGACCAGGTGCGATTCGAACTGTCGGCGTATGCATTGAAGCCGGATATCGAGGTGATCGCCCCTTGGCGCGAGTGGGACATGAAGGGCCGGGCCGATCTCGAGGCCTATGCGAAGCGTTTCAACATTCCTGTGCCGACTACCCCTGAGATGCCGTACTCCATGGACGCGAACCTTCTCCACATCTCCTACGAGGGCGGCGTGCTTGAGAATCCATGGGTGGGTCCTCCTCCGGGGATGTTCCGCATAACGACCGATCCCGAGAACGCCCCCGACGAGGCGGAGATTGTCACCGTTGGCTTCCGATCCGGGAATCCGGTGTCGGTGAACGGTGTCGAGATGGGCCCCGTCGCGTTGTTGAGGCTGCTGAACGAGATCGGTGGGCGTCACGGCGTCGGACGTATCGACATCGTCGAGAACCGTTTCGTCGGGATGAAGAGCCGTGGGGTCTATGAGACGCCGGGGGGAACGGTGATCTATCACGCCCACCGAGCCGTCGAGTCGTTGACGCTCGACCGTGAAGTCACGCATCTGCGCGACGAACTCTCACACCGGTACGCGGAGATGGTCTACAACGGGTTCTGGTACTCGCCGGAGAGAGAGGCTCTCCAGGCGTTCATGGACAACGTGCAGACCCGTGTGAACGGTGAGGCCAGGCTGCGACTGTACAAGGGACAAGTCGTGGTCGAGGGACGCCGCTCGACGAGTCACGACCTCTACGACGAGGCAACGGTGACCTTCGAGGCCGATGAGGTCTACGACCAGTCCGATGCCGACGGCTTCATCCGTCTCCAGAGCCTCAGACTGAGAACCTTCGCAGAGAAGCGAATGGGAGAAGGCGAGTGAGGCGCCGGCTGGCGCCGGCGAGTACTCAGTACTCAGTACTCAGTACTCAGTACGGCGCGGAGCGCCCATGACTCTCTGGAGCGGCCGGTTCGCCTCGGGGCCTGACGAGACGTTGTGGCGGTTCACGACGGACACGTCCGATCGGCGCTTGCTCGTCGATGACGTGACCGGATCGCTGGCACACGTCGACATGCTCGGCGAGGTCGGCCTGCTCGACGTTGGTGCAGTGACACGGATACGGGAAGGGCTCGAACACGTTCTCGGAGAGGCACACGCCGGGCGGTTCGAGTTCCGGGAAACCGACGAGGACATCCACACCGCGGTTGAGCGCCGTCTCGGCGAGTTGATCGGTGATGACGCGGGCCGTCTCCATACGGGGCGTTCTCGAAACGACCAGATCGCGCTCGATCTGAGGCTCTACCTTCGGCGGGCCGTCGATCACCGGGTCGAGCAGATCCAGCACCTCGTCCGCACTCTCGTCGACCAAGCCGAAGAGTCCGGCGACACGATCGTTGCCTCGTACACGCACCTCCAACAGGCCCAGGCGATCCCGTTCGGCCACCATCTCCTCGCATACGCCTGGATGCTGTTGCGAGATGCGGATCGTTTCGCCGAAGCGAGAGAGCGTATCGACGTGTCTCCACTCGGAGCCGGAGCGTCGGCGGGAAGTGCTCTTCCCCTGCGTCCGGATCTCGTCGCGGCGAGCCTCGGGTTTCACGCTGCATTCGAGAATTCGCTCGATGCCGTGTCCTCAAGGGACTTCGCTTCGGAGTACGTGTTCGCCGCCGCTCAGACGATGGCTCACCTGTCACGGCTCTCCGAAGAACTCGTGCTGTGGGCGACAGAGGAGTACTCGTGGGCCGAGTACGACGACGCTTACACGACCGGTTCGTCGGCCCTGCCCCACAAGAAGAATCCCGACATCGCTGAACTGGCCCGGGGCAAGGCAGCAATGGTTATCGGGGACCTGACGGGCCTTCTCGCACTCCAGAAGGGTCTTCCCCTGTCGTATAACCGGGATCTTCAGGAGGATAAGCGGGCGGTGTTCCACGCAGATGACGTGCTCACGACCGCGCTCGCTGCCCTGACCGGAATGATCGAGACCGCATCCTTCGATCCGCCGCAACCGTCGTCGTGGGTCGTCGCTCTCGATCTCGCTGAGGCACTCGTTGCTCGAGGTGTGCCGTTCCGCGATGCCCACCATGCCGTCGGCGGACTCGTCGCAGGATTGAAGGCGGAGGGCAGGGACTTCACGACCGTTACGGCGGCTGAATTGGAGGCGACACATCCGCAATTGATCTCAGGGGACCTCGACCTCCTCGATCCGACGGGTTCCGTCGCGGCGAGACGGTCACCCCGTGGTGGCTCGTTCGAGTCGGTTGCCGACCAGATCGAGGAGCTTCGCTCTCTCTTGTAGATACTGCCTACGCCAGTGGGTTGTGCCACTTCAACGCAGGGAACCGGGCGAAGTCGCTGTCGGCAGAGTGGAGCGTCGCCCCATGTTCGATGGCAAGGGCCGCAAGGTGAGCGTCGGGAATCAGGTCGCCGGCGAGACCGGCCTATACAACAAGGTCCCGTAGGACGGCGGCGTGCCTGTGTGTTGGGTGGACGACCGTGGAGATCGGTTGGCTCAGCCAGCCATCGACGATATCGAGAGCGGTCCCCGACGGGATCGGCGCTGCGAGGATTCGGGCATTGGTTGTGATGCGAAGGAAACCGAGGAGTGAGCGCCAGGGGAATCCAACGGTCTCTGTCCCGGATAGGACGTTCTTGAGCCAGATTCTCGCGGCGGGCGGGTGAGCGCTGTCGCCATCGATGGCGTAGATGAGGAGGTTGACGTCCGGGATGATCACAGGTCATACCCCATCTTCTTGAGTCGTTCCCGATCCTCCAGATCGTCGAGGAAGTGGATGATCCGGTCGCCGTCGATGCCCGGTTTCAACCCCAGAGCGTGCGACGGAACCTCATAGGGACGGGATTCGACCGCAGTTCCCAATCCCCTGCGGAGTGTCGAGTTCACGGCTTCTTTGAATGTGAGGTTGCGTTCCTTCATGATCTGTCTCAGTCGTTCAGCCACGTCCGGTTCGAGGGTCACCGTTGTTCTCATGGAGACATCACAACACCACAGAGACTGATGCGATGATGCACTACGCGGCGATCGGGGCTGAGTGTCCGGTGCAGAATGGGCAAATGCTCGATGGGCAGTGCTCGACGACGGTGACGTTCATTCCGGCTGCGGCAAACCATGCCTCGACTTGCTTGTCGGTCATGCTGGGTGTGGGGGTCATTTCGATCATGGGGACACCGTATCCGGCGGGTGTGACAGAAAAGGCAGGGCGATCACGAAATCGGATTCCGTCGGACGTCAATGGCGTAGCATCGGACCATGGAATTGAAGCGATACACAGACGCCGCTCCGTTCGAGTTCGGCGACTTCACCGTGAGAGAGCTTTCCCCGGACGTGTTCTCGATCGGCTCGGTCGCTGAGATCTCGGTCCCGATGGGGGCAGAGCGTGACAGCAGGGTCTCAGAGAAGACCCACCGCATGTACGTCGTAGTGGTCGGTGATCTGGAGTTCCGCGTCGCGGGACAGACGTTCCGCGCTGGTCCCGGCGACACGATCCACATCTCGGCAGGCGAAGAGTACGGATTCCACAACGGCGGATACGAGGATGCCCGGCTTCTGCTGATACGGGTCCCAGGTCCGAGTCTCCCCGAGCGGTACTAGACGATTCGTCGATACGCCCGTTCGGGGTCCCCCTATGAGGATCGCTACGGATTCTCCCGAGGTGTGCGTATTGGGGATAGGGTCGAGATCGCCGGAACCGCCCCGATTCCACCGGAGGGTGAAGCGTCCGCCCCGACTGCGTACGAGCAGATGCTCCGCTGCGGAGAGATCGCTGTCGCGGCGCTCGGAGATTTGGGTGCAGGGGCCGGTGGCGTCGTCCGCACCCGTGTGTTCATCACCGATCCCGGCGAAGCCGACGAGATCGGTCGGGCACACCAGCAGGTGTTCGGATCAGCGACACCCGCAGCCACGATGGTTGTCGTGGCTGCACTGCTCGAGCCGGAGTGGAAGGTTGAGATCGAGGTCGAGGCCGTCGTCGGCAGTTGACGTTCAGCCGTGGATGATGTCGATGCCCTCATCGCGCCAGCCCTCGACGCCTCCGATCATCTTCTTGAACGGACGGCCCAGTTTCGCCAGCCGCACAGCAGCTTTGTCCGTTCCATTGCAGTGTGGACCGGCGCAGTAGATCACGAACAGTGTGTCGTCCGGGTACTCGGCAAGGTTTCGCTCGATCATCCGACCATACGGGAGGTTGACGGCACCAGGGATGTGTTCCCTTTCGAATGCGGCGGGCCCTCGAACATCGACGAGGACGAAATCCTGCGGGCCGTTCGTCATGGCATCGTGGACGTCCCAGCAATCTGCTTCGAATCGCAGCATCGCCGAGAAGTGGGCAAGAGCCTCTTCCGGGTCTGCGGCCGGGACTTCGGAGACGACGGAGTACCGACGGTTCACGTTCGGCATGGGGACTCTCCCGTTTGGGCTATGCGGCGGCGAGTGGGATAACGTACCGCCAGATCACGAGGAAATGTAGCGATGTAGCGAACACGGTCATGATGTGGAACACCTCGTGATACGAGAAGACGCGCGGCCACAAGCGAGGCCGGTTGGTAACGAGGAACACCATCCCGACCGTGTAGAGCACACCGCCGGCGAGAACGAATCCAACCGGGAGCCAGCCGAGCTGCTGGATCATCGGCCAGAAGAAGAAGATGCCGATCCATCCGAGGATCGTTGACATCATCACGGAGATCCACCCGGGAACTTTGGGGAAGAGTCCTTTCTGAATGACACCGGCGATCGTGATGGTCCACACCATCGCCAGCACGATCCACTGCCAGGGCGAATCGAGAACGATCGCGGCGATCGGCGTGTAGGTGCCTGCGATCAGCACGTAGATCATGGAGTGGTCCATCCGCTGCATGCGTTTCTTCCACCGTTCCCGCCATGGGATTGCGTGATAGAGCGAGCTCGTCGTGTAGAGCGCCATCACGGCAAGGCCGAACACGAGAACGGCGAGACGGCTGGGCCAGTTCGGCGCATGGAACAGAAGGAAGACGGTTCCGACGAGGCCCGCGATGGCCGCGGCCCCGTGGAGGAAACCGCGAATCGGATTCTGCATCTTCCCGAGCGTCCAGCGTGGGACGGGGATGTTCATGCCTTGAAGAATACCGACGGACGGTGCGAACACAAGCCATGACTACACGGTCCGCGAATGGGGCCAATTCGTCGGTGATTCCAAGCAGAAACGAGGCTGTCGGTCATCCGTTCCCGTTGCGTTTCACTCCCGCGGCAGAGGGCACTGAGGCAGAGACGCCGGCTTCACTCCATGCCGGCCACGTGATTCCCTTTCGACTCGAATACGAGGCTGCGTATGCGACGAACCCCGCCTCAAGAGCATCGATGTCGACCGGTTCGGTCATCGAGTCGAGGGCCGCGTGAGCGTCGATCCTCGCCTGGTGGAGATCCACGCGAGCAAGCGGATCTCTTTCGGCGAGCACCTTCTCGTCGATGGTGCCGATCTTCGCTTCGAGCATCTCCGGTGTCACAGGGCGACCTCGACGCTTTGGCGTGGTGATCGCCTCGAGGGGGCTCCTGATCGCCTTCGATTCGCGGCGACCCTGGGCAAGCGCCCCTCTGTGTTCTTCCGTCATGGCCACGATGCTGGTCTCCTCTCTCTCCCAGCGAAACCCGTGTTGCCACGACTGAAGTCGGCATGCGCGCTCTTCTTCTGCCTCTACCATGAGACCCGTATGGGATTTCGTGACGCAGCGACTCGTCCGCTCTATCGGTTCTACGAAGATCGCTTGCTCGCGACCCTCGACCGGGAACGACTCCCGCGCCACGTCGGGGTAATTCACGACGGCCACCGCCGCTACGCCAGGAGTGAGGGTCTTCCCGACTACCAAGCGTCGTATCGCGTGGGAATGGCGAAGTTCGTCGAATTCCTCAACTGGTCATACGACCTCGAGATCCCGGCCGTGACGTGCTGGCTGCTGTCGAAGGAGAACCTCGCGCGGCCGGACGAGGAACTTCTTCCGTACTACGAGGTCCTGATGGAGTTGTTCGAGGAGATTCCGAACGCTTCGACCGGGCACGATGTGGGGGTTCGCTTCATCGGGAGCCTCGATCTGCTGCCGGCAGATCTCCGGGCATCGGCGAAGCGACTCGAGGAGCGCATGCCGAACGGTGATCGGAGAGTGACGATCGCCCTTGCCTACGGGGGGAGGCAGGAGATCGTTGACGCCGTGAAGGATCTCGTCGCGAAGCTCTCCACTGATGACACCGATGATCTTGTGGATCGCATCGACGCCGACGGCATCGCTGCGAATCTCTACACGGCAGATCTTCCAGATCCCGATCTCGTGATCCGGACCTCGGGCGAGGCGCGACTCTCGGGGTTCCTCCTGTGGCAGGCCGCGTATGCCGAGTACGCGTTTGTGGACGTCTACTGGCCGGCGTTTCGATACGTCGACTTCCTCCGCTCCCTCCGAGACTTCACCAGGAGAACCCGCCGCTACGGCAAGTAAGAGGCCGGTGTACCTATCGCGTCCGGAGGTTGATCGGGAGGTGCTCTCTGTCGTTGAAGGTGCGGAGAGACCAGACATGTTCCCCGCCGAGCGGGACCGCACGGAGCCTCGCGAACGATGCGTGGTAGAGGATGAAACGCTCCCACTCCCACGGCGTTGGAGCCGCTCCGAGCAGGAAGCCGATCACAACAGCATTCGTGCCTCCGTGGGCCACGACGGCGATCCGCTGATCCGGATTGTCGACGAGCCAGAGATGCTCCCGCTCAGGATCCGGGCGCATACCCCGTTCGGCCAGAACGCCGAGCAGAGCGTTCGTCACCCGATCGTGGAAGTCGCGAAACGACTCACCACCGTCGAGACCATCCCACCACTCTTCCGGGGGTCGATGCTGGGCGTCACGGAAGATGTTCCGTACCGTCTCTTCGAGTTTGCCTGTCCAGTCGGGCATCTTGATCTCGACGATGTCGTCGACGGTCTCGATGGACAGTCCGGTGAGGCGAGCGAGTGGCGCTGCCGTCTGTTGTGATCGGAGCGCCGGTGATACGACGAGTTCTGTGAGCGGGTGATCGCTCTCGAAGAGCCGTTGGGCGCCGAGTTCGGCCTGTTCTCGACCGATGTCTGTGAGGAACGGATCGGGCTGAGTGAGACCATCGACGCTCCACGCTGGTTGTCCGTGTCGGATGAAGATGAGTTCCATCAGCCGGACGATAGGGCGGCGTTCGCACGCTCCGGTTCAATCGGCAGGGCGCCCTGGAACTCGGTGCTGTTGGGCAAAACGGCTCAAGACGAACCGAAAGCCGCCTTTCGGCGGCTTCGGCTCGGGCTTAGACGGGAGGTAGGAAGGCATCCTGTCTGATTAATGTATCGACCCCGATCAGTATTCCTTGAGCGATTTCTAGGATTCTTCTTTGAGCCCCAAATCGGCATCCAAACAGCGACTCGTTGAGCATCTTCTGACGCATGCGGTCCGGACAGACGGACCGTTCACCTTGCGTTCCGGGGCGGTCTCCGGCTGGTATATCGACGCGCGCCAGACGACGTTCGATGGGGAGGGAGCCATCGCAGTCGGGGAAGCGCTTCTTGACGTGCTCGATCCAGAGGTAGTCGCGATTGGCGGATTGACGATGGGTGCTGATCCGATCGCCGTTGCAACCGCCGTTGCCGGTGCTTCGGCTGGAAGACCACTGAGGGCGTTCTCAGTCAGGCAAGAAGCCAAGGCGCACGGCACGGGGGGTCGGTTGGTCGGCCCCGTCGGACCGAACGACCTTGTTGCGGTCCTTGAGGACACGACCACGACTGGCTCGGCCATGTTCGAAGCGATCGAAGTCCTCACCGATGCCGGGATCAGGATCGCTCAGGTGATCACACTCGTGGATCGAAGCGGCGGTATCGCAGCCGCCAAGGTTGCCGCGGTGGGAATCCCATACTTGGCGCTCGTCGTTCCGCGAGACCTGGGGGTCGAAGAGTGAATCTACTCCGAATCGATCGATCGCCCGTCAGGCTGTTCCTGTTCGGCCTCGTCGGCCTGTTCTTGATGTTGGGCGCCGTGGATGTCATGTGGGGTCATTGGGTTTCGACACCGCCCGATACCTACAACGACGAGATCACCTCGAAGGGACGCAATCAACGACGATCCGACTATGTCTGGGGAGCGTTCATGCTCGCTGGCGGCGCCGGTCTCTTTGGATACGCCGTGACGTCGCTCATACGCCGCTCCCCGGTGCTCGTGCTTCGCGAGGATGGAGTCCTCATTGCCGTGGGTGCGCCGGGGGAAGATCCGGTCTTCGTGTCCTGGGATGCCATCGATGGTGTCTACTGCGCTGCCGAGAAGGATCCGGATGGCGGGCGCTCCCGCGATGTTCTCGTGGTCGACTTCATCGATTCGGAAGGGCTTCCCTCGGAACCGTGGGGAGCGTCGTGGGACGGCGATCGGCTGCAAATCGATGCAGCAGGTTGGGAGAAGCCGCTCGGAGAAGTAGCGATCCACGCCAATATCGCACTTGAGCACGCTCATAGGCTCGCGACAGAAGAGGAGATGCAAGATGACTGACCTGAAGATCGGAGCTCATGTTCCGGCGGCAGACCCGATAGGGGAAGCAGCGGCCAGGGAAGCCGAGGTCGTGCAGATCTTCGTCTCCAATCCACAATCTTGGAAGAAGCCGATCCCGAGAGCCGACGCCGTAGAGCTCCGCGAAGCAGCCATCGACATATACGTTCATGCTCCCTATCTCTTGAACCTGGCGTCGCCGAACAACCGGGTACGGATCCCGTCGCGCAAGATGCTTGCCCAAACTGTCGAGGCCTCGGCGCTGATTGGGGCGAAGGGTGTGATCGTGCACGGCGGCAGCGTCGGTGCAGACGAAGACGTGGACGTCGGCTTCGAGCGCTGGTTCAAGGCGCTTGACTCGTTCGATGTCACGGTGCCTGTTCTCGTCGAGAACACCGCAGGATCGGGCAACACCGTGATGCAGAACCTCGACAACTACGGACCGTTGTGGTCGGCGATCGGCGACTTCAACGTTGGTGTGTGCCTTGATACGTGTCACGCTTGGGCAGCGGGCGCCGATCTGGACACGGCGGTTGAGCGAATCACAAGGCACACGGGGGGTATCGCCCTCGTCCACGCCAACGACTCGCGCGACCCTTTCGACAGTCACCGGGATCGCCACGCCAACTTCGGGAACGGCGAGATTCCCGAGGATCTGCTCGTCGCGTCGGTCCGGGATGCGAGTGCCCCGGTCGTGGTCGAGACTCCCGGTGAAGCCGAGGACCAAGCCATCGACATCGCCTGGCTTCGCAAACGCCTCTGACCCGTCGTTTGTGCTTACGATCACAAAGAGTGTGGTCCTAGACACAAGCGATCGAGCGTGCATTCCCCTGTCAACCCTCGTGATCGGTGGAGCGTGCGCGAGAAGAGCGGCCCCGGAGGACCGCCCTACTCAACAGAACGAGGACTCCTCTATGCGCTGAGGAACGCTTCGAGGTCACAGGCGAGATCGCCTTCACCGGTGATGAACGCCTCGACGTTGTCGTGCGCCACCGAGTCGTGATACTGCACCGGGGGTGACTTCATGAAGTACGACGACGGTGCGAGGAGCGGTCCGCCGACGCCCCGATCCATGGCGATCCTCGCTGCGCGTACGGCGTCGATGATCACACCGGCCGAGTTAGGGGAGTCCCACACCTCGAGCTTCAGTTCGACGTTGAGGGGCACGTCACCGAACGACGTCCCCTCGAGTCGGATGTACGCCCACTTGCGGTCCGACAGCCACGGCACGTGGTCCGACGGTCCGATGTGCACCGTATCGGAGTTCATGCGCCGCTCGATCTGGCTCGTTACCGACTGTGTCTTCGAGATCTTCTTGGAGACAAGACGCTCTCGCTCGAGCATGTTCTTGAAGTCCATGTTCCCGCCGAAATTCAGCTGGTAGGTCTGATCGATCTTGACGCCGCGGTCCTCGAAGAGGCGGGCGAGTTGACGATGGACGATCGTGGCGCCCACCTGCGACTTGATGTCATCACCGACGATCGGCAGGTTCGCGTCGACGAATTTCTGTGCCCATTCGGGATCCGATGCGATGAACACGGGGATAGCGTTGACGAATCCCACGCCTGCGTCGAGCGCCGCCTGTGCATAGAACTTGGTGGCAGCCTCCGAGCCGACCGGCAGGTACGACACGAGAACGTCGACGTTCGTGTCTTCCAGGACCTGCACGACGTCGACCGGCTCTGCGGCCGACTCTTCGACCTCGTCAACGTAGAACTTCCCGAGACCGTCGAGTGTCGGGCCGCGCATGACCTGGACATCGAGGCTGGGCACCTCGACGAACTCGATCGTGTTGTTCATCCCTGCCCACATGGCCTTCGACATGTCTTGGCCGACCTTCGTGGCGTCGACGTCGAAGGCGGCGACGAACTCGACGTCACCGACGTGGTAGCCACCGAGGTCGATGTGCATCAACCCGGGGACCTTGAGAGATGGGTCGGCGTCGCGGTAGTACTCGACGCCCTGGATGAGAGAGTTGGCGCAGTTACCGAGTCCTGCGATCGCAACCCGTACTTTGTTGGACATGGTCCCCTCCTCGTTCTGCGAACTCATGCGCCGGCCGCGGCGCTTCGCTCGCCGGCGATGAGTTCGTCGAGCCAGGAGATGTCCGCCTCGGCCGACCGAACCCTTCGCTCCATGAGCGCCATCCGATACCGGTCTGGATTCCTGGTGTTGCTCCGTGCCCCCCGGAAGGAGCGCCGTGCGCCGTGAAGCCGGTCCTGGAGTGCCGTTCTGCGGTCCTCGAGGACCCCGAGGCGACTCTCCGGTTCGACGTAGCCGAGAAATGCCAGGCGGAGCTGGAAATCACGGTCCGAGTCGTCGCCGGAACCCGCGAGCATCTCGCCGAAACGGATGGTCCCCGGCTCTGTCACCCGATACGCCTTGCGGCGTCCCTCACCTTTGGCCGCCTCGATGGACCCTTGCTTCTCGAGGCGCCGGAGCGCCGGGTAGAGAGATCCAAACGAGACCTGCCAGAAGCCGAGATCACCGAGGGCGCGCTTCAGTTCATAGCCGTGTCGCGGCTGTTCGCGAAGCAGTCCAAGGACGGCGAAATCGAGCACGTTTCATCTCCGATGTATCGAATCGATATAACTATATCGTTTCGATACAGCAATCGCCACTTCCTGTTCCGTGTCGTAGGCCCGCCCTAACCTCGGCGTCGTGGCTGTTTCCGAAATACTTGGTCGATCCGTTGTGATCGGACCCGACGCGTCCGTTCCCGAACCGTGGGAAGGAGCAGCGCTTGTGCTGGTCGACGAGGCGGTGCTCGCCGAACCGGATGCGATGATCGACCGACTCCACCGTGCCTGGTCGAGCAGGGAGGGCATCGTCATCGAACTCGGCGTCGATCCTTCCACCCTCCGCCTTGCCGAGGTCGAGAGCAGAGATCCCTACGAGATCGGGCCGACCTTCACCTTCCCCCTAGAACGCCTCCACTTCCTCGTATGGGCCAACAGCTACGACGCCCGCGACGGCGAACTCAAATGGTGGTGGTCGGTCAAGGCCGCGGCGATCGGAGCCACCGAGGGCGGTCCAGCCGACGTCTTCCTCCCCAACGGAACACCCGCCTGGATCGATGGCGGTCCACGAGGGCCGATCGAGGCGGGTGACACCGTGGTGCATTCCGAGACCGTGACGTTGGGTCGCCTCGACCCGCTGCCGGCCGATCAACTGGTCGACGGGGGACTCGCTCCGGATCAGGCTGCTGGGGCCAACCACGCCTCCGGACCGGCCCGCATCATCGCTCCCGCAGGGTCCGGGAAGACACGAACGCTCACCGCGCGGCTTCGCCACCTCCTTGATGATCGGGCGGTTGAGTCCGCGACGGTCTGCGCTCTCGCGTACAACACGAAGGCGGCCGCAGAATTGCGTCAGCGGGCGGGGGCAAGCGGAGGTGCACTCATCCGAACCGTTCACTCTCTCGGCTGGGAGATCCTTCGCGACGCTCGGGGAAATCTGCAGCTTCTCGACGAACGAGAAGTGAGGTCACGCCTCGACCCCATCGTGCAGGCTCCCCGGCGGCCCAACACCGACATCGTCGGCCCCTACATCGAAGCACTCTCCGAGACGAGGATCGCTCTCCGAACGCCCGACGCAGTTGAGGAAGGGCGTGACGACGTTCCCGGCTTTGCAGCGACCTATGAGCAGTACCGGGATCGTTTGCGGCACCGCAACGAAGTCGATTTCGATGAACAGATCTACGGAGCGATAGAAGCCCTGCTCTCCGACCCGGCCCTGCGCCATCGATGGCAGGACCGGTGCCGGCATGTGCTCGTCGATGAGTTCCAGGACCTCACAGGCGCCTACTTGCTTCTGATCCGACTCCTCGCTTCCCCGCAGCTCGACGTGTTCGGTGTCGGAGATGACGACCAGACGATCTACGGATATGCAGGAGCCGATCCCGGCTACCTCATCGACTACGACCGGATCTTCCCCGGGGCCGACTCGCATGCCCTTGAGGTCAACTACCGGTGTCCGGTTCCCGTGGTGACGGCCACGACGAATCTTCTCTCATACAACGACCGGAGAATCGACAAGACGATCACGGCCGCAGTTGATGCAGTCGATCGACCCGATGCGTTCACCGTCGCTCGTGTCGACGGAGACCGCCTCGGCCTCGACGCGGCGGCACGAATCGAGACCTGGCTCGAGGAGGGCGAACCATCGGACGTCGCCGTTCTGGCTCGTGTCAATTCCGCTCTCCTTCCGGTCCACGTCGCCCTCGCCGAACGATCCGTGCCGTTCTCGTCCCCGATCGGTAAGGGGATTCTGTCGCGCACCGTCGTGGCGGCGACACTCGCCTGGATGCGCCTCGGTCTCGAACCGGAACGGATGGCGCGCACCGACCTGATGACCGCTGTGAGGAGGCCCTCACGCGGACTCAACCGGCTTGCCTCCGACCTGCTTGGGGGGCGACGCTTCTTCGATCTCAGTGGGGTGGTGGCAGCAGGAGCGGATCTGGCAGGCAAGCAGGCGCAGCGGTGGGATGGCTTCGTAGATGATCTGGAACGGGTTGCGATCGCGGCGGAGCAGAACGATGCGACTGCACTTTTCGATGTCGTGGTTCGGCGGGTCGGATTGGAATCTTCTGCGTTGGCCCTCGATAGCGGCCGCAGCCGCGCCGACCGTTCCGCACAGTCGGACGATCTCGTCGCACTGCGCCGGGCAGCGGCGATCCATCCAACTGCCTCGGATTTCGAGGCGTGGCTCGTCGAGATGATCGAACGCTCGGGGTCCGAAGGGGTGACACTGTCGACGGTGCATCGAGCGAAGGGCCTCGAGTGGGACCGCGTGCTCGTGTTCGGTGTGGATCGGGGCCTCCTCCCTCACGATCTCGCGACGGACATCGAGGAAGAGCGACGGATCCTCCATGTGGCGATCACCAGGGGCATCGAACAGGTCACGATCTTGTCCGACACCGCCAACCCTTCCCGGTTCCTCGACGAACTCACGGGAGAGGCATCGCGAACAGTCGAGCCGGAACGCACGAAACAGAGGAAACGGTCGGTGCAGAAGACCAGGGGAATCAGCGTCGAAGTGGGCGAGACCGTCGCTGTTCACGGGGGCATCAGCGGGATCGTGAACGAGATCGATGCGGACGGTCTGTGGATCGAGGTCAAAGGAGGAGGACTGTTCCAGGTCCGATGGGGGGATGAGATCAAGGGTGAGGGCCGCAAGGGTCCGCTGACGCCGAAACCGGAAACCATCACGCCCGATGCCGACCTCGTGGAACGACTGAAGGCGTGGCGACTCGAGACCGCCCGGGCGACGGGGATGCCCGCGTACGTGATCCTGCACGACGCGACGATCGAGACGATCGCAGGGATCCGGCCACAGACGGAGACGCAACTTGCCTCGGTCCCCGGCATCGGACCGGCGAAGCTCGAAGCACACGGCGACGCGATCCTCGAGATCTGTGCCGAGTAGGTGGAGGTCTACGACTCGATAGAAGCGGCCGTGTAGGTGACCCAGTCGCTGCCGCTCAGAAGAGCAAGGCCGCCCTTCGTCCCGACCCAAACCGTGCCGTCATTGGCAACCGCCACCGCCGTCACTTGATCGTGGGGCAGACCGTCTTCGGTCGTGTCGGTGATCCAGTTCCCACCTTCGAGGCGAGCGAGTCCAGCGCTCGTTCCGGCCCACACGGTGCCGTCGCTTCCCACCGCAACCGCGTTCACCCACTCGTTGGGGAGGCCATCGGCCGTGGTGAAGACGGTCCACACGCCTCTGTCGAAGCGCGCCAACCCCTCCCGGGTAGCAACCCACACCGCTCCGTCCGGCGCTACCGCCACCGAATTGATCCAATCGCTTGGGAGCCCATCTGCGGCCGTGTAGGAGGTCCAGTCTCCGTCGTCCAGGCTGCTCAGGCCGCCGTTCGTTCCGATCCACAGAACGTCGCCATCGGCGAAAGCCAGCGTTGTCACGCGGCTGTTCGGGAGGCCATCGTCGGTGGTCAGATTGGTCGAGGTACCGCCGGCGTTGAGGATGCTCAGCCCGAAGATCGTGCCGAGCCACACGGTTCCGTCCCCGGCGATCACTACTGAGTTCACCCAGTTGCTCGGAAGACCCTCCTCGACGCCGTATCTAACCCACAGGTCGTCGTCGAGTCGGCCTGCACCGAAATTGGTCCCGACCCACACGACACCGTCCTCGGCGACGGTGACCGAATTCACGAGATCGTTCGGGAGACCGTCGAGGGAGGTGTAGTTGGTCCACGTGTCAGCGGCGAGGTGACCCAATCCATCATTCGTTCCGACCCAGACAGTGCCGTCGTCGACCGTCGCCAGCGCGGTCACCCAGGCGTTGGGGAGCTGTGCAGGGAGATCATCCGGGGGCGTAGCGCCGGACGAGCAACCGGCGGCTATGACAGCCGCAGTGACCAGGCCGGCGAGGATGCCCCTAATAGCCGCCGCCGATCTTGCGGTGATCCCAGGATGCGGTCTTCGTGGGTTCCACGACGACCGCCGTGTTCTTCGACGCGAATCGACCGAAGGCGGCTTCGAGTTCCTCCTCGGAGAGTTCGACGGGTTCCGGCCCGACCATTCCATATTTGGCAGCGAGTCGCCCATAGATGGCGAGGACGTAAGCCGGGTCTTCGACCAGGCGAGCCTCCGCCCTGATCATCACGCCTCTGAGCTCTTCGTAGGCGTCACCGTCCTCTGCGAGAACGGTGAGGCGAGGATCTCGCCGGAGGTTCAGGATCTTCTGTGATCTGGTGAACGATCGGAAGACGATCTTGTCATCCTCCATCACGAACCACATCGGAGCGAGGTGCGGCCAGCCGTCGTTGCCGATCGTCGCGACTTCGAGGATCGCGGTCTCGTCGAGGAAGGCGGTCACTTCCACGCCTGTCATGGTGATGTCTTTGCGCGCCATGGACCCAACGGTACCCCACCGCCGCTACAGACGGCCCGGAACAGGAACGCCGCGACTAGCGTTCTTACTGAAGCGTCCCGGCACGGGCGACCCTTTGGGCGGCCGAGGTCGAAAGAGGCGCTGGTCCAATGCTGCGACGTGTCCCCCAACCCGGAGGGTGGGGAGAGAGGAGCAATCGATGAGCAAGATCACAGCGCCGGAGGTTCGCGCCCGAAAAGGCAAGACGAAGATCCGCATGGTCACGGCATATGACTATCCGATGGCCAAGATCGCGAGTAGGGCGGGGGCGGACATCATCCTTGTTGGTGACTCGGTCGCCAACGTCGTGCTCGGTCACGCCGACACTCTCTCCGTCGACATGGACGTGATGGTTCATCACACTGCTGCCGTTACCAGGGCCGAACCCGATGCTCTCGTCGTTGGGGATATGCCCTGGATGAGTTTCCACGTGTCGCCCGAAGACACTGTCCGGAACGCCGCTCGGTTCATCCGTGAAGGCGGTGCCGCCGCCGTGAAGATAGAAGGCGGGCGCAAGCGACTCGACGCGATCGCTGCCGTTCTCAACGCGGAGATCCCGGTCATGGGACACCTCGGTCTCACACCGCAGTCGGTGAATGCCATGGGCGGCTACCGGGTGCAGGGGAAGAAGGTTCAGGCAGCGTACGAGATGATCAGCGACGCTCAAGCGCTCGCGGAAGCGGGAGTATTTGCGATCGTGCTCGAAGGCGTGCCCGATCGAGTGGCACAGATTGTTACGGCAGAGGTGCAGGTTCCCACGATCGGGATCGGTGCCGGTGCCGGATGCGACGGACAGGTGCTTGTCATGCACGATGTCCTCGGTCTCGGCGGCGGGGAGTATCTCCCGAAGTTCGTGCGTCCGTATGCAGATCTTGCAGGCGACGCTGTTGATGCGCTCGAGCGGTTCTTCACGGATGTGGAATCCGGGGCGTTTCCGTCGGAGGACGAGACCTATCACATGCCGGATGAGTCGTTCGCGATCCTTCAAGACCTCGTTGAGTCGGAGACGAGAGTCGAACGCTGATCGTCGCGCACGGTAGGTTCCTGGCTGTGACATACCGTTCGCTCCTGTTTCTCGGCGTCCTGTTCGCCCTGTTGCTTGCTGCGTGTGGATCGGATGAGCCGGTCGGGTTGGATGGATTCGATACCGCGGCGATTCAGATCGATGATCAGCAGTTGGCCGTTGCCATCGCCGATACGCCTGCGCTGCGATCGCAGGGGCTGATGGGTGTGACCGACCTCGGGGGATTGGACGGCATGCTGTTCGTCTTTGACAAATCCACCGACGGTGGATTCTGGATGAAGGACACGCTGATCTCCCTGGACATCGCCTTCTTCGACACCGACGGCCTCTTCGTGGACACATTCACGATGCGACCGTGCACCGGGAATCCATGCCCGGTGTACCGCCCGTCGGGCGCCTACCGGCATGCGGTTGAGGTTCCTGCAGGAGATCTACGCCTCGCCGGAGAGGGATCGGTCCTCACACCACCCGGTTGACCTCCGTTCATTGCGCGTGCGTAGGTAGTGCCTGAGGAGTGATCCACACACACGCGGGATGATCCACGGTCGAGGACCCCGATGGCTACCGGACCGCTCGCGGTACACTTCTTCCCGTACACCGCCGTCCGTCTTCCGGAGCGGCGACCAACGTGGCCCTTTGGCTGCCAGATCCTGTCCCTTCGGGGACCGTTCGCATCGCGAATGTCCAGAGGAGTTGATATCGATGCGCTCTTATGAGCTGATGATCATTCACCGACCTGACATGGTCGAGTCGGATGTCCGCAAGCAGGTCGAGGAAGTCTCCGCGACGATCGACACCAGCGGCAACGTAACCGGGACCGACTTCTGGGGGAAGCGCCGCTTCGCCTACGAGATCGATCACATGAACGAGGGCTACTACTCCGTCCTCGACTTCGAAGGCGATACCGTCCTTGTCGACGCGCTCGGCCACGCACTCTCGCTGTCCGACGCCGTTGTACGCCACAAGATCATTCGAAGGACTGATCGAGAGAGTTGATTCCTGTCACACGCTCCCCTCATGATGGGGGAGTGCGGGAAGAGAGAAGAGAGAGAACATGAGCAATGTGAACAGTGTGACCTTGATCGGCAACCTCGTCGAGGATCCGGAACTCCGGTTCACCCCGAGTGGCGTGGCGATGACCAAAGTGCGGTTTGCTGTCAACAAGCGCTATCAGAGCCAGGGCGAGTGGAAAGAAGAGACCAGCTTCTTCAGCGGCACGTGCTGGCGTGACCTGGGCGAGAACGTGGCAGAGACCCTGACGAGAGGTATGCGCGTCATCGTGGTCGGCGAGCTTCAGCAACGCTCCTGGGAGACCCAGGAAGGCGACAAGCGTTCGACGATCGACGTGGACATCAAAGAGATCGGCCCGTCGATTCGCTGGGCTACCGCAACGGTCACCAAAACGCCCCGAGCCGACGGCGGCTGGTCGAGTCAGGGAGAGGGGCAGGGCCAGCCTGCAGCCCCGGTCGCTCGCCAGAACCCCGGGCCCGACGAGGCACCCTTCTAGAGGAGAACATCGATGGCAAAGACACGAAGTACACGGACGAAGCGGCGCCGCCCCAGCGAAGACCGGGGCCGGCGGAAGCGCATTGTTTATCGGTTCAAAGAGAACGAGCTCGTCGATTACAAGGACATCGCCCTCCTGCGCAAGTTCATGTCCGATCGCGGCAAGATCCGTTCACGCCGCGTCACCGGGCTGAATGAGAAGCGGCAGCACCAGGTCGCCACGGCGATCAAGAACGCTCGCGAGATGGCGTTGCTGCCGTACCTCGGTACGGGGAAGAGTAAATGAAGCTGATTCTGACCAAGGACGTCCTCGATCTTGGGAACAAGGGTGATGTTGTCGACGTGTCCGATGGATACGCCCGCAACTACCTCGTTCCTCGATCGTTCGCCGTCAAGGCGACCGACGGGGCGCTCCGCCAGGCTGACTCCATGCGAGTCGCTCGCGAGGAGTCGCTCCTTGCTGCCCGTCAAGAGGCAGAGGGGTACGCCCAGTCGCTCACCGGCACCAGGGTTGTCGTCGCTGCTCGCTCGGGCGACGAAGGCAAGCTATTCGGATCGATCGGTGATGGTGACATCGCTGCGGCGATCTCGAAATTCACCGGGATCGAGGTCGATCGCAAGATCGTCCGGATCGAAGGACCGATCAAGGAGATCGGCCTTCACGAAGTGATTCTCGAGCCGCATCCTGAGGTCCAGTTCTCGGTTACGCTTGATGTGATCCCGGCGTAGCTGGCGCCAACATGAAACGAAGAGGGCCCGTCTCCGGACGGGCCCTTCTCGCGTCCAGGATCGTCATTCCGCGGGCCGGAGACCGCAAATAGGACGTCGCGTACCCTGGGTATGGCAACTGCGCGAAAACAAAGCCCGATGCGCGGAAAACAGTCTGCCGGGGCGGGACCGCTCGGCTGCTCCCGAACGTAGACTCGCCATTCTTCTCGTCGTGCCCGGGTGTTCGACGCGTTTCTGTCACACCCGTGTGCGACGCTGATGAAGATAGGCCGTGTGAGAACGAATGGAGGACCAGTGACGAGCGTCGCCGAACGCCCAACAGGGGCCCGCGGTTTGCAGGTGCCCCCGCACAGCGTTGAGGCCGAGGAGTCGGTCCTCGGTGCCGTTCTCCTGTCGTCGGACGCCGCGAACATCGCGCTCGAGAAACTCCATGCCGACGACTTCTACCGGCCTGCCCACCAGCAGGTCTTCGAGGCAATTCGGACGTTGTTCGATGCGAATGAGCCGATCGACGCCGTCACGGTCTCCGAGATGCTCCGGCGCGAGGGGGCTCTCGAACGCCTCGGCGGTGTGGCCTTTCTCACCCGCCTCCTCGACACCGTCCCAACGACGTCGAACGTCGACTATTACGCAGGAATCGTCGAGGAGCACGCACTTCGCCGACGGCTCATGCGTGTCGGCGGAACGATCGGCGTTATCGCATCGGAGATGAACGAACCGATCGCAGACGTTCTCGACCGTGCCGAGCAGGAGGTCTTCCAGGTCGCCGAGCGCCGTGTCGGCGAGGGCCTTGCCCCCATCGATCCATTGCTCGGACCCGCGATCGAGCGGGCTGAGGAGCTCCAGCGACTTGGATCGGAAATCACCGGCCTCCCGACCGGCTTTCGGGATCTCGACAGAAAATTGGCAGGCCTTCATCCGACGAACCTCATCATCATCGCCGCACGACCGGGTATGGGGAAGACGGCGCTCGCCCTGAACATCGCGCAGAATGTCGCACAGAACGACCAACCGGTGGCGATCTTCTCGCTCGAGATGAGCAGGGAAGAGATCGTGTCCAGAATGCTCTGTTCCACCGGCCGGATCGACTCGCAGCGCTTGCGCACGGGCCGACTCGCGGAGGCAGACTTCACCAAGCTGTCGAATGCGGCAGGCGCCCTCTACAAGAAGCCGATCTTCGTCGACGATTCACCGGGTCTCACCGTCACCGAAATCCGGGCGAAGGCCCGTCGTCTCCGGCGCAGACCGGGGCTCGGCCTCGTCATCGTCGACTATCTCCAGTTGATGCACGGCTCGGGTGGGGAGAATCGTCAACAGGAGATCGCTCTCATCTCGCGATCCCTGAAGAATCTGGCGCGTGAACTCGAAGTCCCGGTCATTGCGGTGTCGCAGCTGAATCGATCGCTCGAGAGCAGAGAGGACAAGCGTCCACGCCTCGGCGACCTTCGTGAGTCCGGCGCGATCGAGCAGGATGCCGACGTCGTCATGTTCATCTATCGGGATGAGGCGTACAACCCGGACAAGATGGAATCGAAGGGCGTCGCCGAGATCGTTGTTTCCAAACACAGGCAGGGAGCCGTCGGAAAGATTCAGATGACCTTCCTGCCCGAGTTCACACTCTTTGCCGACATGGGAAGGGACGTTCCGATCGCATGACAGGCATCCGTCTTCTTGTCATCGAGACGTGGCAACCGGCATATCGCAAGCCGCTCGTTCTCAGCGCCGGCGATCGCGTCACGGTAGGGCAACACGACACGGAATGGACCTCATACCGGTGGTGCAAGAATGAGGCCGGAACGGGCGGATGGGTGCCGCACGACTACCTCGTGACAGAAGACGACGGCACAGGCGTCTCGACGGTGGATTACTCCACAGCCGAACTCCAGGTCGAAGCCGACGACGAGGTAATGGGTTTCCAAGCAGCGGGCGACTGGACCTGGTGCGTTGCCAACAGTGGCGCCGAGGGATGGGTACCGAATCGGGCGCTCAGCCGCGCACCGTAGCCTTCAGACGGAGGTCGAGCGCCGCCGACTGAGCACCGCCCCAGCTCCAACTACCGCTGTTCCGAATGCGATCGGGACCCACACCCAAGACAAGTCGGCAGGGCCCTCACTGCAGCGGTCGATCAAATCGAAACGGACCAGGCGATAGCTGGATGTCGCAGCGTCGATTTCGGCGTTGGTCATCCTCTTCGGATTGAGACCAGACGCTCTCGCAGCGAAACCCGAGTCGACGAGGACGCGCCGGAAGAGGTCACACGATCCCGCCTCACCCGTCACATCGGTGGCGCCCGCCGTCCAACGACCGTCCGGGAGCCACAGCACGGACCGTCCTGCGGCGAGCACGTTGCGGTACCAGTCGGTTTTCGACCCGAAGCCGGCCAGGCAGTATCTGCTGTTGCCGTCGGCGGTGAAGTTGAGCGGCGTGAGGTAGCGAGCTCCGCTTTTGCGCCCACGATGCTCGACAACGAGGATCCGACCGGCTGCGGACGGCCAGGCGTCGGCCCACCGTCCTAGACCCAGTCTCCACATGAACACCATCCCTCTGTTCATCGTGCGGAACGTCATCCTGAGACGCCGCATGACGAGAGGGCTGAGAACTCGTTCGTAGCGAGGTGCGACCGTTGGTTTGGGTTCCACGGTTCCGGTCTACACGATGCCAAGAGCGCTGACCAGAGTCGAAAGGTACGAACCGAGCGATCACAACACACAGCCGACATCCAGGAGCCAGAGACTCGAGGGGGAGGAGAGCGAGCGGTGTTCCCAGGAGAGCGACGCATGTCGCTCGGAGGTGTTCCGGAGCCATCTCGAGAATGATGTTCGCGTAGCCAAGTCGGAGTCCGCTCATGGTTGCACCGACAAGGACGAACGTCAGATAGAGAGGTATCGGCCCTGCGACGAACGATGGCAACACTGTGTTGATGCTCGAGAGGGCCTCGGAGAGTTGGACGCAGCACTAGCGTCAAGGTCGTGGAGACGCGCGAAACACCCAAGACCGGCCCCGCCAAGGACACGCTCCTCGCAATGCTGGACAACAATCGGGCAATCATGGTGTGGAAACTCGAGGGACTTACCAGAGAAGAAGTGACTCGCCCCGTCGTGGCTTCCGGCACGAGCCTGCTCGGATTGGTGAAGCATCTGG
>RCNE010000021.1_pt1 | contig 73065 bp, 65 predicted proteins | sample 2041361 | NCBI WGS metagenome assembly RCNE01 (sample SAMN09708229, study PRJNA481090) | Marine sediment metagenome, whole genome shotgun sequencing project. | reverse complement strand
AATTAGGTTTACATTTTAGATTAATCTTAACTTATTAAACGTAATAAATCAGAAAAATTGTGTGCAAATTTAATTTTTTTTAAAGATTTATAGCAATTTATTTAAAGAATTCAAGTGATGTGTTGATAAATAATGATTTAATGCCCAATATCTTAGCCGATCTATTTGATCTGTTCTTTCCTGAAGAGTGCATAAACTGTCGAAAATTACTCGAAATAAAAGGCAAGTTTCTATGCTTTTCCTGTTTGTCATCATTACCCTTGACCCATTTTAGTTTTCAAGCAGGAAATGAAATAGAAACCAGTTTTAAAGGAAGAATCCGGATAAATGCTGCGACTTCTTTAATGTATTTTGAAAAAAAGGGCATGGTCCAAAAATTGATCCATGAGTTAAAATACCACCACAAAGAAAAAATAGGGTCTTTTCTGGGTAAATGGTTAGCAGAAGAAATGCTGTTGAGTAAAAGATTTGAAAGAATTGATTTTGTTGTCCCTGTTCCATTGCATCCTGATAAAGAAAGGAAAAGAGGATTTAACCAAGTGCATTCTTTTGCCGAATCTCTCGCCGATGCATTAAAAGCAGATCTGTTGGTAGACTTACTTCAAAAAACAAGTAATACTCAAACACAGACCTTAAAAAGCAGACAACAAAGGGTCATGAGTCAAAAAGACGAATATGTCTTAAAAAAGGGGGAACTTATTGAAAATAAGCATATCCTCTTAGTTGATGACGTTATTACTTCAGGAGCTACAATGCAGGCCTGCGCTGATCCTTTACGTCCCGTTTCAGGGCTCAAGTTAAGCCTTGCCAGTATGGCCTTTACTGCTTAATTTTGCTAAAAAATTATCAAATAGGGAAAAAATAATTGTTAATTTGTATTTTATTTGAGGTATGAAATTTCACTATTTTTTTTTGATATTAACAATTTGTACTGTCCTTAGTTGCGCCAGAAGAGGCAGACCTGAAGGAGGTCCTAAGGATTTTGACAAACCAATTATGGTCAAGGCTGATCCTGATTTTAAGAGTTTACATTTTGAAGAGGATCAAATAAAAATTTATTTCGATGAATATGTCAAGCTTAAAGATGTTAATTCTCAATTGATCATTTCACCACCGCTCAAGAATTCTCCCGTCATAACCCCTTTGGGAAGCCCAAGTAAAAAAATTACGATCAAATTGAGCGATACTTTGCAGGAGAATACGACCTATACCTTCAATTTTGCACAAAGTATTATTGATAATACCGAAGGAAATATTCTTGATAATTTTAAATATATTTTTTCTACCGGTGATTATATAGACTCTCTGAAAGTCAAAGGAGGGATCAAAGATGCTTTTGATCTGGAAATGATAGAGAACCCTACTATTATGTTGTATCCGGTAAATGAAACCTATAAGGACTCGTTAATATTTCTTGAAAAACCGACTTATGTAGGAACAACTCTTGATAGCTTGAACTGGGAGATTACCAATATAAAGGCAGGAACCTACCGACTCATCGCTTTAAATGATGCGAGGAAAAATTATATTTTCAATCCAAAAGAAGACCGAATAGGGTTTTACCCTGAGTTAATAACTATCCCTGGAGACAGTATATTTGACTTGACAATGTTTAAACAGATATTGCCATTTAAGTTGGTGTCAAGACCCAAGGATATCTCTAAAGGTCATGTCATTATTGGATTTGAAGGCGATTCCAGGGATCTGGATATCAAAGTCTTATCTCCCACTTCTAATGACTTCAAATCATTTTACAGCAAAGACAGGAAAAGGGATACGTTGAATTACTGGTTCAATAATTTTGAACTTGACAGCATGCTTTTGGAAGTCAGAAAAGATGAATTTATTGATACTGTGAAGATTGGTATTAATGAAGATGAGATAGATTCACTTCGTTTGGAATTATCAAGCTATGGTATGCTGCATTTGAGGGATACCTTAAAGCTTGGAGCTACCGTGCCAATGATGAAAGTGGATACTTCCAAATTCCATTTTATTGATAAAGATTCGGTAAAGGTGCCCCTAAAGCTTATTGTTTCGGAAAACAGGGATAGAATAGATTTTTATTTTGAGAAGGAAACGCTTCAAAGCTATAAATTGTTTATTGAGCCGGGTGCCATTGAGGATATCATGGGTGTGCAGAATGATACAATTAAGGCCTCTCTCAAAACGGGTAAAGTATCTGATTACTGCTCTATTTTTTTAACATTAAGAAATACAGAAAAATTTCCTATAATCCTAGAGTTGATCAATGACAAGGGTGATATAGTAGCGAAAACATTTGCTGATGAGCCTAGAGAATTTGAGTTCAGGAATCTAAGACCTTCCCGGTTTATGATTCGCATCATCTATGATGATAATGGGAATAAAAAGTGGGATACAGGGAATTTTCTGTTAAATATTCTGCCTGAAAAGGTTTATTATGTGAAGACTATCATTGAGGCTAAGGCTAATTGGGAGGTTGAGGAAAACATCATGCTCAAGCCTTAAATCCCTTCAATTTTTATGAAAACTTAATGTTATTCAAAAATTATTAATGTGATTTATATTTCTTTTTACTTCCATAGAAGTTAGTATCTTTGTTGTTTAGAATCATTTTAATTAAGAAAATCATGAGTTTTAAAAAACAAGATATATATAATGCGCTTGAAACTATCTCGGCCCCGGGAGAAGGTATGAATCTTATCGAGAGTAAGTCAGTGACCAATGTGGTTGTTTTTGGTAAAGAAATCCTTGTAGATGTTACCATTAAAAATCCTTCATTACAGGCCAAGAAGAAGATTGAAGTAGAGATCATGAAAGTGATACACGACCAGGTAGATGAAAAAACGGATGTGAAGGTGAATGTCAAAGTTGATGCACCTGCCAAGCCAGCTCCAATAAAAGGTAACGAAATTCCAGGTGTTAAAAATATCATCGCTGTGGCTTCAGGAAAAGGTGGTGTTGGAAAGTCAACTGTTACAGCCAATCTAGCCGTAACATTAGCTAAAATGGGCTTTAGTGTAGGGGTACTTGATGCAGATGTTTATGGTCCTTCAATGCCCATTATGTTTGATGTGGCCAAGGAAAGACCACTATCAATTGATGTTGGTGGTAAATCCAAAATGCAACCCATAGAAAATTACGGCGTTAAATTATTATCTCTGGGCTTTTTTACTGACCCAAACCAAGCTGTGATCTGGCGAGGCGCTATGGCGTCCAAAGCCTTGAATCAAATGATATTTGATGCGAATTGGGGAGAACTGGATTTCCTTTTGGTTGATCTTCCTCCAGGAACCGGCGATATCCACCTTTCGATGGTGCAAGCAGTACCTATCACAGGCGCTGTAATTGTAAGTACACCTCAGGCGATTGCTTTGGCAGATGCAAAAAGAGGAGTAGCCATGTTCCAGCAAGAAAACATCATGGTACCGGTATTAGGAATTGTGGAAAATATGAGTTATTTCACTCCAGCTGAATTACCTGATAATAAATATTATATTTTTGGAAAAAACGGAGCTAAGAACTTGGCAAAAGATCTTGATAGCACTTTGCTGGGTGAAGTTCCTTTAGTACAAAGTATAAGGGAAGCAGGAGATGTTGGCCACCCTGTGGCTTTGCAGGAAGATACAGCTTTAGAAATGGCCTTTATTGAAATAACAAAGAATATGTTATCTCAATTGGTTAAACGCAATGAAGATTTACCACCAACAGAGATTGTAAGAATTACAACCATGTCAGGCTGCAGTACTAAATAAATAATTCCGGGCGCTGGAATTGCGCTCGGGAAAAATATTTTTAAAATGGGGCAACAAGAACTTTTCGATAATATAGAGAAAGCATTAGCAGAGATACGTCCGTATTTGGAAACTGATGGTGGAGACATATCATTCGTATCAATGGATGATGATATTGTAAATATAAAGTTTCACGGGGCTTGTATTGGTTGTAAAGTGAATCAAATGACTTTGACAAATGGGGTAGAGGCCACCATTAAAAAATATGCTCCACAAATCAGAAAAGTAGTTGAAGTAAAATAGGCCTTACACTGAACAAGATTCCCATATTCTTAAAAAATATTCGTTATATTTGTTAACATCGAAAGAATAAATATAATATGAGCTTCTTTTTTGCGGAATTATTATCATTTCTAAAATTTCTGATGAAGAGAAAGCCTGAATAATTTCGGTAGTCTTCTTATGCCTACTTCTTTCTAATACTAATATCAAAATATATAATTATGCCGAGATACCATAGCTTAGGCAGGATTCCATCAAAACGACATACCGTTTTTAAGGATGATGATGGAAATTTCTTATACGAAGAACTTTTCGGAACCGTTGGTTTCGATGGGATGTCTACTTTACTGTATCATACACAAAGGCCTACTCAGGTTAAGAAAATAGTGTCATCCTATGATGTGACCCCGAAGGTTGCCGTTGAGAAAAACATGAAGTCAATAAGTCTGAAAGGATTCAAGCTTGCCCCTGAGGATGATTATCTGAAGAGTAGGGTTCCTGTCTTGGTAAATAACGATTGCCAGATCAGTTTGGCCTCACCCAGCCATTCTCTCAGAGATTATTTCTATAAAAACACAGATGCCGATGAGGTACTATTTGTGCATAAGGGTTCTGGTAAACTCAGGACAATGCTAGGGAATATTGAATTTACTTATGGAGATTATTTGGTGATTCCCAGAGGTATGATCTATCAAATCGATTTTGACACAAATGAAAACAGATTATTCATTGTGGAGTCAAAACATCCGATCTACACGCCAAAAAGGTACCGGAATTGGTTTGGTCAGATGCTTGAACATGCGCCTTTTTGTGAAAGAGATATGCACGCACCTTTTGAGTTGGAAACCTATAACGAGGAGGGTGATTTCTTGATCAAGGTCAAAAAACAAGATACCATACATGAATATATATATGCTGCTCATCCTTTTAGTGTAGTGGGCTGGGATGGTTATAATTTTCCATATAAGTTTTCTATTCATGATTTTGAACCCATTACCGGGAGAGTACATTTACCTCCTCCTATTCATCAAACTTTTGAATCTGCAGGCTTTGTGATCTGTTCCTTTGTTCCCAGGATGTATGATTATCATCCTAAGGCGGTTCCAGCGCCATACAATCACAGTAATATAGATTCTGATGAGGTATTGTATTACGTGGATGGCGATTTTATGAGTAGAAACAATATTGAAAAAGGCCAGATTACCTTACATCCTGCCGGTATACCTCACGGGCCACATCCGGGAGCTATGGAAAGAAGTATTGGTAAGAAATCCACCGAAGAATTAGCAGTTATGGTAGATACTTTTAAGCCTTTGATGGTCACGGAAGCGGCTATGAAGCTGGCTGATGATGACTATTATAAAAGTTGGTTAAATCATTAAAAATTAAAGTGATGAGCAATATAAAAAATGTAGAATACGGATTAGAAAAAATATTTGAAGGAGCACAAGATTTTCTACCATTATTGGGAACAGATTATGTAGAGTTTTATGTGGGAAATGCCAAACAAGCAGCTCATTTTTATAAAACGGCATTTGGTTTTCAATCTTTTGCTTATAAAGGGCTAGAAACAGGAAGTAGAGAAGCTGTTTCATATGTGTTAAAACAAGATAAAATTAAATTAGTGTTGACTACACCTTTAAATTCAAAATCAGAAATCAACAAACATATCGTAAAACATGGCGATGGTGTAAAAGTTGTGGCGCTTTGGGTGGACGATGCTAAAAAAGCTTGGGAAGAAACTACTTCTCGTGGTGCAAAATCGTATCTAAAACCAGTAACGGAAAAAGATAAAGATGGTGAAGTGGTCCGATCGGGAATCCATACTTATGGTGATACCGTCCATATATTTGTTGAAAGAAAAAATTATAAAGGTAAATTTTTACCAGGATTTACTGAATGGAAATCTGAGTTCAACCCAGAATCTTGTGGTTTAAAATTTATTGACCATATGGTTGGTAATGTAGGTTGGGGAGAAATGAATACTTGGGTAAAATGGTATGAAGATATTATGGGATTTGAAAACTTCTTGTCTTTTGACGATAAGCAAATCCATACAGAATATTCAGCCTTGATGAGTAAGGTCATGAGTAACGGTAATGGCAGGATTAAATTCCCAATTAATGAGCCAGCAGAGGGGAAAAAGAAATCGCAAATTGAAGAATATCTTGATTTCTATGAAGGTTCTGGAGTACAGCATATTGCAGTTGCTACAGATGATATCATTGCTACAGTTTCTAAATTAAGAGCTCGAGGAATAGAGTTTTTAAGTACGCCTCCGGAAGAATATTATAGAGCGGTTCCCGGTAGATTGGAAGAATTTAGCCATAAGTTAAGAGAGGATATTGAAACTTTAAAAAGCTTAGGTATCATGATTGATGCAGATGAAGAAGGTTATTTATTACAGATTTTTACAAAACCAGTAGAAGATAGACCAACTTTGTTCTTTGAAATCATACAAAGAATGGGAGCTCGAGGGTTTGGTGCGGGTAACTTTAAAGCACTTTTTGAAAGTATTGAAAGAGAACAGGCCAAACGAGGAACATTATAAAAATATTCAGGGGCTGACTCCAAGTCAGCCCCTGAATATTGTCATACATGTTTACTTTAAGCATTAAAATCACTTATAGTAAATAGTTACATCAATGCTTGTTAAGGTTTATGGAAGTGCAGTTATTGGCGTAGAGGCTACCAGTATTACAGTAGAGGTCAATATAGACAAGGGAATTGCATATCATTTGGTCGGTTTACCTGATAGTGCCATTAAAGAAAGCAGTTACAGGATTTCCGGAGCCTTAAAGAATTCAGGCTTCAAATTTCCAGGAAAAAAAATTACCATCAACATGGCCCCCGCTGACCTTAGAAAGGAAGGATCAGCCTATGATCTTACCATAGCGCTGGGTATCCTAGCAGCATCTGGTCAAATTGAACCCGAACGGCTTAAGGATTACTTGATCATGGGGGAATTATCATTAGATGGAAGTTTAAACCCGATAAAAGGAGTACTGCCGATTGCTATTCAAGCAAAAAAGGATGGATTCAAAGGCTTTATTCTGCCAAAAGAAAATGGAGAGGAAGCAGCCGTAGTAGAAGGGCTTGAGGTGTACGATGTAAACAATATTACAGAAGTTGTTGAATTTATTAGAGGTGAGGTAATTTTGGAACCTTTAGCTTTCGATATACAACAGGAGTTCTTCGATTCTTATGAACAGGATGACCTGGATTTTGCCGATGTAAAAGGGCAAGAAACGATCAAGCGATGCATGGAGATCGCAGCGGCTGGGGGTCATAACATCATTCTTATAGGACCTCCTGGGTCGGGTAAAACCATGCTTGCCAAAAGATTGCCCACTATTTTGCCACCCATGTCTTTGGCAGAAGCATTGGAAACTACTAAAATTCATTCTGTGGTGGGTCAATTAAATGGGAGCAAAGGATTAATGCATAAAAGACCCTTTAGATCGCCCCATCATACGATTAGTGATGTTGCTTTGGTTGGCGGGGGGACCTATCCCCAGCCCGGGGAAATTTCACTTTCTCATAATGGCGTGCTGTTTTTGGATGAATTGCCTGAATTCAAACGTAGTGTTCTGGAAGTCATGCGCCAGCCTCTTGAAGACAGGGAGGTCACCATATCCAGAGCTCGTTTTACGATTACTTATCCCAGTAGTTTTATGCTGGTGGCCAGTATGAATCCCAGCCCCGGAGGGTTTTTTATAGACCAAGGGCAAGTATCGAGTACTACGGTTATGGAGGCCCAACGATATTTGAGTAAGATATCCGGTCCTTTGCTGGATCGTATAGATTTACATATAGAATTACAGCCGGTTCCATTCGAAAAGCTTTCGGAAAAACGATCTGGCGAAAAAAGTAAACAGATCAGAGAAAGAGTTATGGCCGCAAGAAAGTTGCAATCGGATAGGTATAGCTCAAGAAGTGACATTCATTATAATGCCCAAATGAACGTCAAACAAATTCGTAACTATTGCAAAATTGATAAAACCTCTCAGGAATTATTAAAACATGCAATGCAGCACTTCAATTTATCTGCAAGAGCTTATGATAGGATACTAAAAGTCTCCAGAACCATTGCGGACCTTGCCTTAAGCGATGCTATTTTACCCGAACACATAGCTGAAGCCATTCAATATAGAAGTTTGGACAGAGAGGGGTGGTTAGGATGACGCTAAGCTAATTTTGAACTCGTTTTAATCGACTGAATATCAGGATTTTTAAATTAATTAGATTTTATCGCTATATTTAACAGATGGATCTTAATAAGTTCTTTTCTGAGTTAAAAAGGCGTAATGTCTATAAGGTTGCGCTTACCTATGCCATTACATCATGGTTTTTGGCACAAATTGTTGCTTTGGCAGCTGAAACCTTTCAAGCTCCAGACTGGGTTACAAAAATAGTTTTTGTTCTTCTGGTTATTGGATTTCCAATTGCTTTGATCTTAGCTTGGGCATTTGAGTTATCTCCTCAGGGCATGATTAGAACAAATTCACCAGCTTCTGAAGAAAACCCATATCCTTTGTCAAAGAAAAAACCCTTCACAAGTAATTTGCTAATTGGGGTGCTCGCCTTTATTATTATAGGTCAGTTTGCCTATAATAAATACGGAGGTGATGAGCCTGCAATAGCTGATAGTTTCGACAATTCAATTGCGGTTTTACCATTTGATGATTTGAGTTCAGAAGGTGATACGGAGTGGTTTTGTGATGGTATGACTGAAGATATCCTGACTAGGTTATCAAAAATCAAGGAACTTAAAGTGATCTCAAGGTCCTCGGTGATGCAATATAAAGAAAACAGACCTTCAATACCTGAAATTGCCAAGGCGCTTGGTGTTTCTTATATTTTAGAGGGTAGCGTTAGAAAGCACGAAGATAAAATTGTCATTACAGCGCAATTGATCGATGCAAATGATAAACATCTCTGGGCCGATAATTTTAATGATTCGTTTAAAGAAGTATTTGACATTCAGAAAAAGGTGTCATTGAAAATAGTACAGCAATTGGAAATAGCCATTGACCCCTATGAAAATAGTCAAATAGCCGAGATTCCAACTAAGAATATGCAGGCTTATGAATTATTTTTAAAGGCACGTAGTTTTTCAGACCGAGGTACAAAAGAAGATTTTAAACGCGGGGTTGAGTTATATCGACAAGCCATAGCGATTGATCCTGACTTCTTGGAAGCTCATATAGAACTGGCTTGGTCTTATCTCTTTAATGGCTATCTTGATGTGGATAATCAGGATGAAAACTTTGAAGAGATTAAAATTTTGGTTGATAAGGCTTCGGAGATAAACCCTGAATCAGGTTACGTTCATTTATCAAATGGGATTTTAAATCTTTTTGAAAATAAAGAAGAAGCAGCCAGACTAAATTTTGAAAAAGGACTGGTTTTATTGCCTAATAGTGCTTACGCAAATGATATAATGTCTGTGAATTATTTTTATGGGGAACATAAAGACTTTGACAAGGCAATGTATCATATCAATAGGGCCGTTGAATTAGATCCTTTTTCAGCGATAATTAGTGAACATAAAGTTGCAGGCCTACTGGAAATTGCGAAGGTTGAGGAAGCTGAACAGTTTTTTAAAGAAAAAATTTCTTTGTTTTCCGAGTATAATAAGAGTTATTTGAGCAACGCTATACTAATAGGTAAAGCTGAAAAACTAGTGAAAGAAAAGAAGGATTGGACTCAGGCTATTGCTTTTTATGAAAATGAAATTGAAAAACAGCCTAATAACGCCGAGATGTATCGATTATTGGGAAGTGTATATGATGGAGTAATGAATGACGACGAGAATTATATAAAATATGCTCAAAGGGCCTACGAATTAGATAGTACAGAATCTGCTATTGCTTTGGAATATGCTACAGCATTAATTGAGGGCAACAGATTTGATGATGCAAAAAAGTTGATGGACTCTAAGAATTATAGAAGTAGCCAGAGTTCGAGCGGTGAATTAAGCATGTTAGTATATTACTATTATCATAAGCAAGAGTATGATAGAGCTCTGGAAGTATTAAAGGATCCGCTTTTGAATAACTTATATGATAATTATAGAGTATTTTCATTAGCTCAAAAGGGAAATGAAGAAGAGGTGCGGGAATTATTAAATGGAAATGGTTTTATTGGTGCTCGTGATAAAGCATATGTTTTTGCAATTCTTAAAAATAGGGATTCCATGTATTTTTATATGGACAAGGCAGATGACAATAAAAATGCAATTAATAGCCGTAGAGAGGTTGATCCGTACCGAAAAGAACAGCGGTATATAGAATATTTGGAGAAAAATTATATGCCCATAACACATTGGAACAAATAAGCGCCATTTGACGCTAATTCTATAGAACGTTTTTAATTTTTTTACTAAGGCTATTGAAGATGAAAAACATCATTTTCCTTCCCTATACTGAGATCAAAGCCAATATTTTTGTTTTGAATGCTTTTATCTACCATTCGTTCGAGCTGTATATCTGTATGGGCCGGATCATGATGAAATAGTACCATTTTTTTGACCTTTGACAAGGTCGCAAAATCGATAGCATCACTTACCGAACAGTGACCCCATCCAACACGACGTTCATATTCTTCAGTGCTGTATTGACCATCATGAAATAGCAGATCAGCCTCTTTGGCAATATTATAACCACTGCACCATTCAGTTAAATTAGGGAAATCGCTCGATCCCAAAGAAGGCTCGTGATCTGGCATAAAGGATACAACAGATCCACCTAACTCACATCTGTAGCCAACAGTAGCTCCCGGATGGCACAGGTACTCTGATGTTATCGTAAAATCATCTATGTTAAAAGTAGAGTTGTCAATTTCGTAAATATTTATTTTAGCCGAAAGTTCTTTGAACCGTACCGGGAAAAATGGTGGTGAAAAATACCTTCTCAATCGATTGATTAAAGTTTCAGATGATCCTGAAGGTCCCCAAATATTTATGGTACAATTTGGATTGTAAAAAGGTTGAAAATAACCTAAGCCCATAATGTGATCAATATGAAGATGTGTAAGCAGAATATTAACTTCCCTAATATCAGGATGCAACGTTATTCCTAATTCTTGAATACCAGACCCTCCATCAAATATTAAACAGCTGTTACCATTTTCTATCTGAACGCAGGAGGTGTTTCCACCGTATTTGTTCTTTTCAATCCCCGGAGTAGGCATTGATCCGCGGCAACCCCATATAGTAATTTTCATTTTTCCAGTATTTTCCAAAAGATTGCAATCGCTCCTAAAAATCTGTTTGGTCGTCCTATAATAGGGAAGGATGTAACAGAAATTTTATGATTTTTACCAACCAGGCTCTTGATCCAAAAATCACCATGTGCAGGTGTGCGCATTGTTAAAGTTTGCACCAGGGGTAATTCTTCAGGGGGTACAACATTACCATCATCATCTACAGGCGTAAAAATGGATGACCACTCAGACACCGGCATGGTTCCGGTTTCTTCATATCTCAATCCCAGCAGATCTTCGGCCGGCTCATTATAGTAAATAAGATTGCCAACCGGGTCCACTATGAATACGGGCGTAGATAAAGAATCGGCTAATTGCCGACTTAAGATAACTTCAATTTCTCTTGATGACATTTGAAAATTGGATTTTACTGCTTATTCTAATGCGTTTTAACAGTGGAATCATTTGAAAACCACGTCATTTCGAATGCATAATTCTATGCGCTTATATCCTGAAAGATATGGATAATTTCACAAAACATTAAAAATATTGATAGTGTTTTTAAACATATGCATCATAAAATAGTATTCAATAACTAAATGAATATCAATATTCTATATGAATAGTACTTAGTTCTTAAGAAAGTTTTTCCTTAAAAAACTCTATGGTTCGCTGCCAGGCCAACTCAGCAGCCTCTTTATTATATCTTGGGGTTGTATTGTTGTGAAACCCATGATTTACATCGGGGTAGTTATAAGCAACATAGTCTTTTTTTGCGGCTTTTAACGCCATTTCATAAGCCGGCCAGCCTTCATTTACCCTTTTGTCTAAACCTGCATATTGAAGCATTAGCGGTGCATTGATTTGATCGATGTTTTCTTTAGGTTGGCCTCCGTAAAAAGGTACAGCGGCAGCTAAGGCTGGTAAATTAACCGCCATCATATTTGAAATCCATCCCCCGAAACAGAAACCGACAACCCCAATCTTTCCATTACAATCAGGATGTGCTTTCAAGTATTTATAGGCAGCCATAAAATCTTCCAACATCTCATTCCTGTCACGTTTTCTTTGCATTTCTCTTCCCTCATCATCATTTCCTGGATAACCTCCAAGCGGGCTTAAGGCGTCTGGTGCAATGGTAATAAATCCTTCCACAGCAGCCATTCTCGCTGTGTCTTCGATATAAGGATTAAGACCTCTGTTTTCATGAACTACTACAATGCCTCCTAATTTTCCTTTGGCTTTGGCTGGTTTCGATAATAAAGCTTTGATACTCCCACCACCTTTGGTCGAATCATAATTTATATAGTCCGATTCCAGTCTAGGGTCATTGGGTTGAACTTGCATAGAATTGATATAGTCTGGCATCATAAAGCTCATCAGAGACGAAACAGTTAAGCCGCCAACAGCATAAGTAGATAATTTTTTTACAAATTCCCGTCTTTGAATTTTGTTATGTGCATAGTCATCGTATAAGTCAAATACTTCCTGTTTAAGATCATTCTTTTTGATATTTTTCATGGTTAGTGCTATTGATACGATTTAAATGATAGCGGTTTTGTTATTCTAATGAGAAATTAATCTATTATTGGTAAGCTAGTTCCGTAAATATAAGAAAAATAATAATGTTTCTTTTTTAAAGAAGGTGTCAAAGGTTCAATCTCCTTTACAGGAAGAGTTTTACAGCCGAAGAAGTTTAGGTAAAATGTATTACATTAATGAATTATTTCATCTATGGTCAATTTAATTTTAAATAAGGCCTTTGAAAAGGCTAAAAGAGTGTCATTTTCAAAAGAGGCAAAACTGATTTTTTTTAGTGATCTTCATAAGGGTGATAATAGCTATGCGGATGATTTTCGAAATAATATGAAAATCTATACCCATGCAATGAACACTTATTTTGAAGATGGTTTTACTTATATAGAATTAGGGGACGGTATAGAACTCTGGGAAAATAAATCCTTCAAACCTATTTTCGAGTCCTATAAACCGATATTTGATCTGCTGGAAAAATTCCATAGGCAAAAACGATTGTATCTTTTATGGGGAAACCATGATATGGAATTTAGGGATCCAATCACGGTCGAAAAGATGCTGCATAACTTTTTTAAACCTAAAAACATCGTTGATAAAGAGGCGTTTTTTGATCTGGAATACTATGAAGGATTGTTGCTGGAGTTTGAAAATACGAACAGGTCAATTTTTGCCATACACGGACATCAGGCAGATTTCATGAACTATCGACACTGGAAATTCAACAGGTTTTTTGTACGATATTTCTGGAAGTATATGCAAAAATGGTTTGGTATTAGCGATCCGACAAGTCCTGCAAAAAACTTTAAAGGTTTGGTTAAAGTCGAAAGAAAGTTGAACCAGTGGATCGTTAACAATAACCAACAAATGATCATTTGCGGGCATACGCATCGTCCTCGTTTTCCTGATCCGGGTGACATTCCTTTATTTAATGATGGCAGCTGTGTACATCCCAATTCTATAATAGGGATTGAAATACAGGATTTTAGGATTTCATTGGTCAAATGGCATCATGATTCTAAAGATACATCTGGTAAAGGAATAGTAAAAACTATTTTGGAAGGCCCGGTGTCATTAGATAAATATCTCTAACAATGGCTTCAGGAGATTACTCAACTCTTCAGCGTTTTATTGAAAATCATGACATCACATGTCGTGGTTTATTTCGAAAATGAAAGTTATCTTTGAGTATTGGTTGATGAAACATAAAGTAAATAAGTTCACAAGTATGTGAGACCTTCCCTAAAAAGAAACATAAGCCAAGAATAAGCATAGCCTGATAAAGCGCAATACAAAAGGTTCAATAAGACCTGGGATGACCTAAAAAATACAAACACTCTGTCATATGCTGACAGAGTGTTTGTAAGTTACTTTAATTTTTATTTATAGTATTTAATAGATAAAGTCTGAAATACGCTCAAATCAGCTTTAATTTGATCGAAAACACACCTAAACCGGACTTCCTCTGTCAAAATTAACTTTCTCCATCAGCTCACCACCTTCAGAATAAGTTTCAAAAGTTCCGTCTTTTTGGTCATTTTTGAAATAACCGGAGGTTTTAAGTTGTCCATTTTCATAAAATTCTTCAAATGGCCCTTCTTTTTTGTCATTATTCCATGTCATGGAAGTTTTTAGTTTTCCACTCTCATAATATTCCTCAACGGTACCTTCAAGCTCGCCATTCTCATAGTAGCCTTTTCTCCATGGTTTGCCACTTTTGTAATAGGTCTCAAATAAACCATCTTTTTCGTTAAAAGAGTATTGCGCTTTTACTTCAAGCTGGCCATCATCATAGTATTTTTCATAAGGACCGTCTTTTTCACCATCTTTCCACATGATCTTTTCATCAACCTGACCATTTGCATAGTATATGGTACTGGGACCATGCTCGATACCATTCAGGGTGGTCCATTCACTTTTCAAGGCACCATCGTTATAATTTTCAAAAGCAATGCCTGTAAACTTATTACCATCAAGTAATAAAACATTATTTTTCATAATGAATTTAGATTTTTCAACACGATTCTCTTTTTCGCAACCTGTAGCAAAAAGTGTGAGAACAAAGGTCAAAACAAATACAACTCTTTTCATGTCTTGTTAAATTTTATAATTATTTAGTTGATTGAAACAAATTTTGATTCAAATGTATATAATTCTTGTTTATCTAATAAGTATTTTACTAAAAATTAGTTTCCTTTTATACGGATGCATTGACCTCAAAACAAGGTTGACAGCCCCTTTTAGTGTTGTCGAAGCTGCTTACTTCCATGTCCTGTTTAAAAATGAAATAAAATTTTTACTCATAATGTTTTCAATGTCACTTTCTGAGTATCCTTTTTTCTTCAATTTGTCCGGAATGCTTTGAAGGTCGGCAATTGTATCTAGATCATATGGGCTTTGCTCTTTACCAAAGGCTCCGTCAAGATCAGTACCAATACCTACATGTTCTGCATTTCCAGCAAGTTGACATATATGGTCAATATTATTCACCATAAGGTCAAGACTAACTCCCAAAGATTCTGGTGTTGAAATGCCTCTCACCCAATTCGGGACCATCATCCAGGCGTCCAGAGCAATTCCGATGACAGCTTTTCTCCCGATCAGTTCTTCTATCTGCTCATCAGCAAATTGACGATTGTGGTTGACAAACTTTCTGCAATTGTTATGACTGGCCCAGACAGGCCCATCGTATACCTTCATGGTTTCCCAAAAACTTTGGTCACAAAGATGTGTGGCATCAAGAATAAGTCCTAATGAAGCAATTTTTTTTAATAGCTCTTTTCCCTTATAACCTATACCTCCAACAGAATCTGTACCATGGGCATAGGTCCCAGGGCCGTAATGTGCAGGTCCTATAGCTCTCAAACCTTGATCCCATGCATGTTCCAGGTGATCAAGTGTTACAATTGAATCAGCTCCTTCTAAACTTAAAATATATCCAATAGGACTTTCTGCTTTTGGTTCTTTCCACAACTCCAGATGTTGCTTGAGGTCTGCACTATTACAAATTGATTTCAAATGCCCTTCTCTTTCCATTTCTTTGTACCAGGCTAATTGCCCCTGAGTTTGTGCCCAGGCCTGCTCAGGCGAATGCCAGCCGGGAAGCGGGCTGTCCTTTTTTACATATCGGGCGATCTGTGTGGCAACACATAAGCCAATATTGCCTTTTCGCATGGCATCAAAAGACACCGTATTTTTTTCACGATCAGGTTTATCGTTCATTCCTTTTTCACTTTTCCTTATTTCCTGAACCGTCCAGCGAAGGTCCCTGTTCCATTCCAAAGCATTCATGGATAGATCAAGATGGGCATCAAAGATAAACATGGGCTATTTTTTTTTGTTAATTCTAATATATTTTTCAAGGATATAGCGGTCAAGACCTGCAGCTTCAATTTTTTCATGGCCTTGCTGGATCAGTGTATCTCCCTTGATCTCCACCTTAAACGGAAATACATGCCCTCTATAATCAGGGGCATTTATAAAATTAAGGGTTTCTGAATAGTCTGATCCATTAAAAGTATAGGTGCCGCCACCTGCCATAAAGTTTTCACTTGTTTCTTTTTCCTGATTAAAAAAAGCAAAGTGGCTAGCGTTGATGATCTTGATAAAATCAGTTTTACCGAGGTCTTTTATTTGTATAGAATCGTTTTCTTTAATGTCAGCATAGATGAGTTTCCAAGAGCCTTCAATAGAATTTTTTATTGAATTTTCAGGAGCCTTCACAGAGGAGGTTTCTTTAGTGCAACCTAAAATAAAAACGAGTATAAATACTTGTAATACAATATTTTTCATTATAGTAACTTTAGTGTTAATTTAATTAATGATCTCGTGCTGCGACCTTCCAGAATCCTGTTATTTTTTGATTTTCGACGGTAAGCACTTTGGGGTATTTTGCTACTGTTGGGCAAATGTGTATCGGCAAGGCATAGCAACTATCACCAATAGAATAAGAATCGCTTGTTTTACATTTTACAACCAAATGTTCCTCACTGTGTGAGACTTGTTTAAAGTCGTGATTTCCTAAAAATTTGACTCTCGGAAGCTTCATTTCAGAAGCTACAGATTTATGTCCAAGATCAAAGCATAACAAGTTTTTCCCTGGTTTACTGATGATTCTTGTGAGTAAGGTGGCTGCTGGGAGAAATTTCAGGTCCTTATAGTTACTTCCATACCCTTCATCCCATAACAATGGAGTTCCCGGACTTAATTCCACATCTTTTCTTTTCTTATGGATAGGGAAGGTGGGCGTGCCACCTGCAATGATCGTTGGCACGGGATAGCCTTGCATTTCGAGTGTTGTTTTTAATTCGTGCACAGATTTATAATCGTTATCACATTCAATGGCTCTTTCCAGAGGATCAGCGGTGTGAATATGTCCATCATATACGTGTAAACCTTTTAAATTAAGTAGCGGTTCTTTATAAGCCATTTTATAAAGATCTTCCGCCTTTTTACCAGGTTTTATACCGGTTCTGTCCATTCCGTTGTTGATGTCAAGCCAAACATCTATGACCAAGTTGTTGTCAAGGGCAGTTTCCTTAAATACAACCAGCGTTTGTTGATTATCGATAAGGGTTGAAAACTTGGTATTTGGATAGTTTTCGATCAAGTGAATGAAGTTCTTAAGATGGATCGAAACGGGTTGCATGGCCAACAGTACATCAGGAGCCGCTGTTTCGGCTAAAAGTTCCGCCTCAGCCAATGTAGCACACTTGAACTTTTGAATGCCTAATTGAAGCTGCAATTGGATAATTTCGGCCATTTTATGGGTTTTGATATGGGGTCTGAGTCTGCTTGGGTCTTTTGCCATACGTACCATTAACTCCGCATTGTATTGCACCCTTTCCGGGTAAACAAGCAGTGCAGGGCTTGAAACCTTGCTGCTGTCAGACAATTGATACCAATGATAATCCCCCATAGTAAATTAGTATAGTTCGAACATGGCTTCTACTTCGACTGGAATTCCATCCGGCAACATCATACCAACGGCGCTTCGGGCTCCAATACCGTATTCCTTTCCAAATACTTCGGCCATTAATTCACTAAAGCCATTCATGACAAGGGGTTGGCGTTGAAAATCTGGAGTGCAATTCACCATACCAAATACTTTTACGATCCTTTTCACTTTATCGATATCCCCAAAATGTGTCAGGATAGTGGAAAGCATGGTCAGACCAACTTGCCTAGCAGCCTTATACCCTTCTTCCTGGTTTAGATTGTCTCCAACACGGCCTTGCATCAGGGAACCGTCAAAATTAACCGGTGCCTGACCTGAAACATATAAAAACTTGTCAATGACCAGTATAGGTCGGTATACGCCGGCAGGTTTAGGGGCTGGCGGGAATTGTAAATTGAGTTCTTTAATTCGTTCAGATACTAATTTGCTCATGAGTTGTTGATTTTAAATAAAGAGGTTTAAAATAAGTACACCTGTAATGCCAATGACACCTACCATGGTTTCCATGACTGTCCAGGTACGAAGTGTTTCCTTAACGGATAAATTAAAATATTCTTTAAACAGCCAGAATCCTCCATCATTTACATGAGAAAGCATCAGGCTTCCTGATCCTATGGCAAGTACCATAAGCTCTGGTTTTACGCCTGTTCCTGAAACCAAAGGTAAAACGATTCCTGCAGCTGTGAGCCCTGCCACGGTAGCTGAGCCAATGCACACCCTGAGGATGGTAGCGATCAACCAGCCCAATACTAATGGTGAAATGCTGGAATCTCTTAGTAAATCGCCTAAATAATCACTTACACCGCTGTCAACAAGGATCTGTTTAAGGCCACCTGCTCCGGCAATAATTAAAAGAACCATGGTAATACTTGAAACTGAGGTGGCTACAGAAGTCATTACCTCTGTCATTTTCCTTCCTCTTGATAGTCCAAGGGTGTAAATGGCCACTAATACTGATAGTAACATAGCCATTACAGGGTTTCCAATAAAAAGAATCAGGTTTCTCAGTGGGAAGCCGATAGGTAAAATATAGTCCAATAAAGTGGATAGTCCGATAAGGATCACTGGTAGCAGGGCAGTGAAAACACTGACTCCCATTTTTGGCATTTCCTCATCCTTAAGGATTACGGGGTTGTAGAATTCGGGAAGGGGAGTGGCTACGACGTTCTTGATGGTCCTTGAAAATAGCGGACCTGCTAGAACGATGGCAGGTATCGCTATGATGATGCCATATAACATGGTTTTTCCTATGCTGGCTTCAAACATTCCTGCGATAGCGGTCGGTGCCGGATGAGGTGGTAAGAAACCGTGTGTTACCGATAATGAGGTCAGCATCGGGAGACCGACATAGATCAGAGGAAGGTTAGTGGCTGCCGCTACCGTAAAAACCAAAGGGATCAGAATAACAAAGCCTACGGTGTAGAACATTGGGATACCTACGATAAAACCTGCAAGAACCACTGCCCATTGAATATATTTTATGCCAAAACTATCCACTAGTTTAGTAGTGATACGCTGTGCTGCGCCGCTGTCGGCAACCAATTTGCCCAGCATGGCTCCCAGGCCTAGTATCAATACCAGAAAGCCAAGGGTATTACCAATACCTGTTTGGATGGACTGTATGACGCTGTTAAGTTCCATTCCTTGAAGAATTCCAACAAGAAGGCAAACGATAATAAATGAGAGAAAGGCGTTTAGTTTAAATACTGCGATCAGTAAGAATAATAATATGATTCCTAACAGAACAATTAGTAAAGGCATATACGAGTTTTTAAGAATTGGAATTGATAAGGCTAAAATAAAAATTTAAATCAAGCAAGAGAATATATGTAGACAGAAGGATAAAACTTATCGACTAATGGCATGGTTCATATTATTAACATAGCTGTTTTTCTTTGGAGGTTTCAGTACCAAATATTGAGCAATGAAAGCTGAATTTACAACCTTTTATCTGCGTAAACTTAATTAACCTGAACTAAAAAGGGTTAAATTTATTTACTTTAATTAAAGCTTTATATAAACAGTTTAACAATATGATAAATAGGTTTTAAGATATCAACTATAAGTAATATCTATGGCATAAAAACCACCATTTTTTAGTTAATTAGTACCCAAATTTAGAAAACATTAGTTTGTTTTCAACTCAAAATACAGATGCTCTTTGAAGTTATATGCTGCCCATTAAAATGAGGTTAATTTCATACCAATGATCATCTTGAATTCTCGGTTTAGAAAGTGTCTGTTTAGGAAAGAAGTCCGAGTTGTATAAGGTCCGATTTTAATTGGACTGCATTTGTGAAGTGCAATGCATTGATATTCAATGATTTTGCAGCGATTACATTGGCAAGACTATCATCTATAAAGAGACACTTTTCGGGAGAAAGACCATATCTTTTCAGGGTTATTTCGTAGATTTTTGCAAAGGGTTTTCTGGTCTTTTCTTCGCCAGAAACGACGATGCCTTCGAACTGTTTAAGGAAGTTAAAACGCTGTTTTGCTATAGGAAAAGTCTCAGCACTCCAGTTGGTTAAAGCATAAAGCTTTACTTTATTTAATTCTTTTAATAAATTTAAAATCAATACTGTATCGTATATTTCACCTTTTAGCATTTCCTCCCATCTCTCATAAAATGCATGGATCTCTTTTTCATATTCAGGATATACCGGTATCAATAATTTGGAGCCCTCTTCAAAGCTTCTTCCAGCATCCTGTTCCATATTCCAGACCGTGGTACAAACCGTATTAAGAAACCATTTCATTTTGTCTGTATCTCCTTCAAAGATTTTAGTATATAAATATTCTGGATTCCAGTCAACCAAAACACCCCCAAGATCAAAAATAACGGTATCAATAGTAGATGCTCCCATACTTAAAGTTCATTTTTAGAATTGGTTTTGTCAGAATTCTCCATTAAAAAGGCCTTGATAAAATTATCGATCTCACCGTTCAAGACAGCATCCACATTGCCGGTTTCTTCCTGAGTGCGCACATCCTTCACTAGTTTGTAAGGATGCATCACATAATTCCGGATCTGTGAGCCAAAATCGATCTTCATTTTACCAGCTTCTATACTGTCACGTTTTTCGCGTTGCTTTTGAAGTTCTATTTCATAAAGTTGCGATTTCAGCATCTGCATAGCTTTTTCCCGGTTCTCAAGCTGAGAGCGGGTTTCCGAATTAACTACCATGATGCCTGAAGGTTTATGACGAAGTATCGCTTTGGTTTCAACTTTGTTCACATTCTGCCCACCAGCGCCACCTGATCGTGCAAAGTCCCAGGTAATATCGGCTGGGTTGATATCTATCTCTATGGTATCGTCAACTAATGGGTAAACATACACCGAGGCAAAAGAGGTATGTCTTTTCGCATTACTGTCAAAAGGTGAGATCCTGACAAGTCTGTGAACCCCATTTTCTCCTTTTAAATAACCAAATGCGTACTCACCATCAATCTCAAGTGTAACCGTTTTAATACCTGCAACATCACCTTCCTGATAGTTCAGTTCTTTAATCTTAAAACCCTGCTTTTCGCTCCACATCATATACATGCGCATCAGCATCTGGGCCCAGTCACAACTTTCTGTACCTCCAGCTCCCGCTGTGATTTGAAGAACCGCACTGAGGATGTCTCCTTCCTCTGAAAGCATATTTTTAAATTCCAGAGATTCAAGTAAAGTGATTGTTTTGGTATATTGATCAGTAACTTCTTGATCTGAGGCCTCATCTTCTTTATAAAAATCATAAAAGATATTCAAATCTTCTGCATCCGATTTTACTTGCTTATAGTCATCAACCCATTTCTTCTTGGTCCTTAAAATTTTCATAACCTTTTCTGCTTCCCTTGAATTGTTCCAAAAATCCGGATTAGAAGCTTTCTCTTCTTCATTTGAGATCTCTATCAGTTTCTTATCAATGTTAAGATAATCTCTTAAGTTATCTATGCGTTGAATGATGTCTTTTATTTGATCAGATGTAACCATGGGGCAAAAATAAACTAAAAAATGAGACTATGAATTTTAATAAAATTCAAATTTTCGTCTTATTTTTATGCGCTTAGCAAAAATTTAATCATGATGACCAAACTTCTATTACCCTTAGTACTTTTAGTGTTTTTTCAATCTTCAAATGCCCAATTTTTGTCTGATCATAAGAATGTGACGCAACATCAAGGTCTGTTTAATTTTCATTACGACATGGAAGCCGATAAAATTTATTTGGAAGTGGAGCATGTTAATAAAGAATTTTTATACGTGAATGCGCTGTCTGAGGGGTTGGGTTCTAATGATATAGGTTTGGATCGGGGCCAATTGGGAGATGGAGTAGTTGTTGTTTTTCAACGGGCAGGGAATAAATTGTTGCTTATTCAGCCGAATCAGCGATACCGTGCCATAACAGAAAATGAAAACGAAAGAAATTCTATAGAAGAGGCTTTTGCGAAATCTGTCTTATACGGATTTGAGATTCAGGAAGAAAAAGGTGGTGTTTTTTTGATTGATATAACTGATTTTTTGATTAGGGATGCCCATGGTGTAGCTGCGAGATTAAAGGAAGCAGATCAAGGGACTTATGGTCTTGACAAAAGTAGAAGTGCCATGCATATGGAAAGAACAAAGGCTTTTCCCAAGAATATAGAATTTGATGCTATATTGACATTTACGGGTCAGGCAAAAGGGAGGGAGATCTACAGCGTTAGCCCTAACGCAGCATCTGTTTCTGTACATCAACATCATTCTTTCGTTGAACTGCCCGACGAAGGCTTTAAACCAAGGGTTTTTGATCCTCGATCAGGGGGATATCCAATGACTTATATGGATTATGCCACTCCGGTGAATGAACCTATCGTAAAAAAATTCATTTATAAACACAGATTAGAAAAAAAGGACCCAAATGCAGCTGTTAGTGAAGCCAAGGAACCCATTATTTATTATTTGGACCCGGGAACTCCTGAACCTGTTCGCTCTGCTTTACTGGAAGGTGCTTCATGGTGGAATCAGGCCTTTGAGGCTGCAGGGTATCAAAATGCATTTCAAGTTAAAATCTTACCGGAGGATGCTGATCCTCTGGATTTGCGATATAATGTGATCCAATGGGTGCACAGATCAACCCGGGGCTGGAGCTATGGGAGTAGTATCTCGGATCCGAGAACGGGTGAGATTATCAAAGGGCACGTAAGTCTGGGCTCCTTAAGGATCAGGCAAGATTTCTTGATAGCGCAGGCACTGCAGGCTCCTTATGCAAATGAAACATCAAATGACCAGTTTGCCTTGGAAATGGCCCTGGCCCGAATAAGACAGCTTTCTGCTCATGAAGTAGGGCATACCCTCGGGTTTGCTCATAATTTTGCAGCCAGCACCCAGGATAGATGTTCGGTCATGGACTATCCTCATCCATTGATTAGCATAGCAGGCGATAGCCTTGACTTTTCGAAAGCTTATACCACAGGTATTGGAGACTGGGATAAAATTACGGTGACTTATGCCTATGGTGAATTTCCAGAGAATGAAGAGCAACAACTGCAGCGAATTTTAGACGACGCATTTAGTAAAGGATTCAGGTATATTTCTGATAGTGATGCCAGGGCCCAGGGAGGAGCTCATGCCTACGCTCATTTATGGGATAATGGAAGTGATATTGTAGAGGAGCTGGATAATGTATTAGAAGTCCGCAAATTTGCCATGGACAGGTTTTCTTTAGATAATATTAAGAAGGATGATGCCTATACCAGTCTCGAAGATGTTTTTGTCCCTTTGTATTTTTACCACAGGTATCAAACAGAGGCTGTCAGCAAAATGATTGGCGGATTGGATTATGCTTATGCAGTTAAAGGGGATGCGCCACTGGTTGTCAAACAAATAGACCCAATGGAGCAAAGAAAGGCGCTTAAGGCCTTAATGAAAACAGTGGATGTGCAAACTTTAAAAATACCTGCTCAAGTTCTGGATCTTTTTCCACCAAGAGCAATGGGCTATGGCAGGTCAAGAGAATCATTTAAAAGTAAACTGGGCGTTGCTTTTGACCCTTATGGTGCAGCAGCTACCGCCTCAGACCTGACCTTCTCTTTTATACTTCATCCTGAAAGGGTTTCGAGATTAATAGTGAACAAAAGTAGTAATGATAAGCAATTAGACCTCAATGAAGTTTTTGACGTCCTTTTTGAGCATTCGTTTAAAAAAGCACATAAGTCTGTTCAGGATGCCGAATTGCAACAAGTCATCAATGAGCAGTTGCTTTATAACATCTTTAATTTATTGATGAGTGAGGAAGTCTATCCGCAGGTAAAAGCAATAGGGTTTATGAAATTAAAGGAAATTACCGGTTACTTGGATAATAGTAAATCTAAAGGATCAGAGAATGATATGAATGCATACTGGTCAGAAACAATTCGTAAATTTTTAAAGAATCCTTCTACAAATCACCTTAAGGTTTCACCAAAGATACCCGATGGTTCTCCTATAGGTATGGACTAATTCTTAGTTGTGATGAAAAAATGGTTTTCTCAAATTGGCCCTGCTACGTTGATTGCAGCTGCGTTTATAGGACCTGGCACGGTGACCCTTTGCAGTATTGCCGGAGTAAAATTTGGATATCATTTGTTGTGGGCCATGCTGTTGTCAATAGCTGCTACCATAGTTTTACAGGAAATGTCTGCGCGACTTGGACTAATAAGTCAAAAAGGATTATCAGAAGTTTTACGTCAGGAAATAAAGCAACCTCTTCTTAGGACTGGAGCCATAATCTTGGTACTGTTTGCCATTATCATCGGCAATGCAGCCTATGAAGCAGGGAATATAAGTGGAGGGGTTTTGGGTCTGTCGACTATTTTTCCAAATAATAAATTGATGGTTCTAGGTTGGGAGATCAATCTATTGAGCCTTATTCTGGGAGGAGTGGCTTTTGGTTTATTGTACAGTGGTAGTTATAAGGTTTTGGAAAGAAGCCTAATCGCACTTGTCGTATTGATGAGCTTTTCCTTCTTAGTGACGGCTTTTATAACAAGACCTGATCTTGGAGCAGTTTTTAAGGGGCTTTTTATCCCTTCAATCCCTGAAAATGGATTATTGACCATCGTTGGGCTTATTGGGACAACAGTTGTGCCTTATAACCTGTTTTTACATGCATCACTTGTTAAGGAAAAATGGAAAGAGCCGGCCGACTTGAAGTTTGTGGTAAAAGATACGATCATTGCTATTTTAGTAGGAGGGATAGTTTCCATGGCGATCATTATTTCTGCTGCAGGGTCACGGCTCAATGAAATTCAAAATGCAGTGGACCTTGCTGAAGGTTTAGTGCCGCTATATGGAGCCTCAGCAAAATATTTTATGGCTCTGGGCCTTTTTGCCTCGGGAATTACTTCTGCAATTACTGCTCCTCTGGCTGCTGCTTATGTTGCAAAAGGTATTTTTGGATGGAAAGACGGTATGAAATCAAAAAAGGTCAGGTCGGTATGGATGTTCATTCTTTTTTTGGGAGTTCTGTTCTCTTCACTGAATATTAAATCTATTGAGATTATTAAATTTGCTCAGGTGACCAATGGCATCCTATTGCCTGTTATTACTGGTTTTCTTTTGTGGGTGATGAATAAAAGGAGCGTTTTAGGAAGTTACGTCAATAACAATGCGCAAAATGTTTTTGGATTTATTATCTTAGGCGTTGCCATTTTTCTAGGGGCGAAGAGTATTTGGAAAGTGTTTTATTCTGTTTAGATATGGATATTAATTGTGATTTGGGCGAAGGTATTGGTAATGATTATGCAATCATGGGCTACCTTGGTTCTTGTAATATTGCCTGTGGAGGGCATGCAGGAGATATGGGAAGTATGAGAAATACTGTCATGATGGCTAAAGAGCACGGAGTAAAAATCGGTGCACATCCGTCTTTTGTAGATCGCGTTAATTTTGGTAGGAAAGAGATAGAAGTGAAAAGAGAATTGTTGAAAGCTCAATTGTTGGAGCAAATATATAGCCTCAGAGAAATAGCATTGTCAGTTGGCATGAGTCTTCATCATGTTAAACCACATGGTGCTCTTTACAATATGGCTGCAAAATCTGATGATATGGCAGAATTGATTATTGATGTGATGGGAGAACTTGACGAAAAGGTCTTCCTTTATGTTCCATTCAATTCAGTTATTGAGAATATGGCAAGGCAAAGAGGGATGTCCATTTGTGTTGAAGTTTTTGCCGATAGGAATTACAATGACGACTTTTCTCTGGTTTCAAGATCATTGCCTGACGCTGTAATTGATGATCCTGTGGAGATACAGCTTAGAGTTGAAAAAATAATTCATGATCAAAGCATAAGATCGATTAATGGGCTGAAAAGGAAAGCTCAAATAGATACAATTTGTGTACATGGGGATCATGTAAACGCGGTACAAATTGCAAAGTTATTGTATGATTTTAAAGACCAAATCAATTGAATTTATATAAGTTAACATATAAACCATTAGGAAGTATTGCTGTTTTAATCCAATGGCCAAAAAAGATAGATAAGGGTATTTTAAAAAATATCAGCCTCTTTAGACATAAGATTCAGTTGGATATGGGCGAATATGTTTTAGAAACAGTACCCGCCTATAATTCTCTTACTGTTTTTTTTGATACTGCCAGAATCAAATATTCTGATGTAGTGACTGATCTTAAAGAAATTTATACCTCGAAAGGTCAAAAACTACTTACCGCGAATAAAGTATGGAAGATTCCGGTTTGTTATGAGGATGAGTTTGGTTTGGATCTTGGTTTACTGGCAAAAACAAAGAAGCTAACTAAGGAAAAAATAATTGCCCTTCACAGTAAACCCTTATATGATGTTTATTTTATAGGCTTCTTGCCAGGCTTCCTTTATTTGGGAGGATTGGTAAAGGAGTTGGAGCATCCTAGAAAAAATAAGCCCAGAATGAAGATCAGTATGGGAGACGTCGCTTTAGCCGGCAGTCAAACCGGGATTTATCCAAAAGAAAGTCCGGGAGGCTGGAATATTCTTGGAAATTCTCCTTTGCGTTTTTTTAATGTGGATGAATTTCCTCCTTGTTTTGCTGTAGCCGGAGATAAGGTGAAATTTGTACCCATCGACAAAAAAGAATATGCAGCCATTAAGAAAGAAGTTGAGGCAGGTGTTTATAAAATAGAAAGTGAGATTTATGGATAATAATATTTTGATATTAGCAGAAGGAATGCATTCTTCTATCCAGGATCTGGGGAGGAAAGGATATCGTTCCTTTGGCGTGCCTATATCAGGTGCCATGGACAAATACAGTGCTATTTTAGCCAACAAGCTTCTTAATAACGATGAGAAATTACCGGTGCTTGAAATGACTATGATAGGACCTAAAATTTTGTTTGAAGACCATTCACTAATCGTTGTTACCGGAGCCGATATGTCTCCTGAAATCAATGGATCTCCCATCAAAATGAACTATGTTTATGAAGTCAAAACAAGTGATGTTTTAAGTTTCGGTTCGCATATAAGTGGTGTGCGATCTTACCTTGGAGTCAAGGGTGGCTTTCTTACTGAAAATAAATTAAAAAGCTATTCTTATTATGAGGGAATTACATCACAGGAAAAGATTCACAAAGGTGATCGTTTAAAAATCGCCTCCTATGATGTTAGCCTTGAAGTCACCTCTTCTAAGATAAGGGTGAAAAGTTCTCATTTTGACGCCGAAAAACTGGATGTGACCAAAGGCCCTGAATTCAATCGCTTGACAAAAAAACATCGGGATCTCTTATTTTCAAGACGGTTTAAGATCGGTGGTATGAACAACAGAATGGGGTATCAGTTAAAAAACAAGTTCCTGCCTTTGAAGGATGCAGGAATCATCACTTCCACTACAATTCCCGGAACAGTCCAGCTTACTCCATCAGGTACATTAATCATTTTGATGAGAGATTGTCCTACTACCGGGGGATATCCAAGAATCTTACAGTTAACCGATATAGCCATCAATCAGTTGGCACAAAAAAAGGAAAATGATGTTTTTAAATTTGATCTGGAAAGCAGTTTTGATTTTCTCGGCCGATTGGTAAGCCGCTTTAAAGACTGACATACAAACAAAACTAACTATGATCAAAGAAGAAATTAATCTGATAAGTGACACCATTACTCGTCCAACACCTGAGATGCTGGCTTTTATGATGAAGGCAAAGGTAGGAGACGATGTCTTTAATGATGATCCGACCGTTAAAGAACTACAACATAAAATTTCATCGCTTTTTGGTATGGAGGCTGCACTGTTCTTTCCTTCCGGAACTATGGCAAATCAAACAGCGATCAAATTGCATACACAACCAGCAGAGCAATTGATCTGCGATAAATGGTCACATGTTTACAATTATGAAAGCGGAGGAGCCTCTTTTCATTCGGGTGTTTCCTGCAAGCTTATTGATGGAGACAGAGGGATGTTTAAGGCCGAACAGCTCAAGGAGGTCATCAATGATCCAAATCAGTACTATTTGCCACTTTCCAGTCTTGTTGTAGTAGAAAACACGACGAATAAAGGTGGAGGGGCCTGCTGGGATTACGCTGAATTGGAAAAAATCCAAAAGATATGTGCTGCCCAAGGACTGTCTTACCATCTTGATGGCGCGCGCTTGTTCAATGCACTGGTGGCGAAAAATGAAGAACCCAAACAATATGGAGCATTATTTGATTCGATTTCAATTTGCTTGTCAAAAGGTTTGGGAGCCCCTATTGGATCTTTACTTTTGTCATCTGAAGAAAATATCCAAAAAGCCATTCGAATCCGAAAACTTTTTGGAGGAGGTATGCGGCAGGTGGGGTATCTTGCAGCTGCAGGAATTTATGCACTTGACCATAATATAGATAGGCTTCAGCAAGATCATCATCGTGCGAAATTGTTAGGTAAGGCCCTTCTGGCCTGTGATTGGATAGAGAAAGTGGAACCTATTGAGACCAATATCATCATTTTCAAGTTGCATAATTCTAGTGATGAACAGTTATTTTTGACAGCTTTGGAAAAGGAGCATATTAAGCTTATTTCTATGGGAGAAGGTAAGTTGAGAATTGTCACGCACATGGATTTCACGGATGAGATGCTATCAAAGGTTATTAAAGTGTTAGAAAGATTATAAAAAAACTACATATGAAAAATTATTTATTATCCATTTTGATTGTGACCTCTATGACAGCTGCTGCTCAAACGGAGGTTTCAGCTATATTATATGAGATTGCTGATGCTCCTTCTGCGGAAAGGATAGAAAAAGATATTAATAAACTCGTCGATTTTGGAACACGTCATACTTTATCTGATACAGTGTCTGAAACGAGGGGAATTGGAGCGGCCCGACGCTGGATCAAAGGAGAGTTCGACCAAATTTCAGCAGCTTGTAAAGGTTGTCTGGAGGTTAAATATCAATCAACGCTTGAACCAAAGAACGAAAGAAGAATAATCAAGGATACTTATATCGTCAATGTGATGGCGATTCAGCGAGGTGCTGTTTACCCGAACAGATATGTGATCATGTCAGGAGATATTGATTCCAGGGTTTCTGACCCAAATAATTTTACCGATGACTCTCCAGGAGCTAATGATAATGCATCCGGAATGGCTGGAACTATTGAAGCAGCCAGGGTTCTGTCAAAATATAAGTTTCCGGTATCGATTATATATGTAGGATTATCGGGAGAAGAGCAAGGATTGTTCGGGGGGAAACATTTGGCCGAAAAAGCAAAAAAAGAAGGATGGGACATTATTGGTGTCATTAATAATGATATGATCGGAAATTATCATGGTATAGATGGTGTTATTGACAATACTACCTTTAGAGTTTTTTCTGAAGCCATTTCTATGAGTTTGACAGAAAAAGAAAGGCAGGCGATGAGGTTTTATGGTGGTGAAGTTGATGGGCCGTCAAGACAATTGGCAAGGTATATCGATAAAATAACTGATGAATATATGACCAATCTAGATGCCATTATGATTTACAGATTGGACAGGTTTGGAAGAGGAGGTCACCACAGACCTTTTAATGATGCCGGTTTTACAGGGGTTCGAATTATGGAAACCCATGAGAATTACAATCGACAACATCAGGATATAAGAGAAGAAAACGGGATCAGTTACGGAGACGTCATTGAGGGCGTTGATTTTGACTATGCCGCAAAATTGACGGCAGTTAATGCTTTAACACTCGCCTCTATAGCTTCTGCTCCACAAGCACCGAAAAACCTCAGTATTGGAGGTGCAGTAGAATCCTCAGCAAGATTACAATGGGATATGAGCGACGATAAGAGCCTGCAGGGATATAAAGTTTATTGGAGAAAAACGACTTCTTCTCAATGGGAGTTCAGTCGATTCATTGGTAAACAGGATAAGTATACCTTAAAGAATTTGGTGATCGACAACTATCTATTTGGTGTTGCCAGTGTAGCTAAGAACGGCGCTGAAAGTTTGATTGCTTTTCCCTATAAACTGATTCAAAATAATTGATCCATTAATGCTGTAATGAAGATAGATTTTAAACGTCATAGTAAAAAAAAACAAAAACAATGAAATTAAATAATTCATTTCTATACCTGATCATATTATTTTCAACCATTTCAATATCCGCTCAAAAAAACACAAAATCTATGAAAGATAACCTTGCGATTGCCACCTTCGGAAACGGATGTTTTTGGTGCACTGAAGCCATATTTCAACAACTTAAAGGCGTTGAAACAGTGCTTTCCGGTTATACCGGTGGTCAAGTAAAAAACCCATCTTATAAGGAAGTTTGTACAGGAACAACGGGGCATGCTGAAGTCATTCAGATAACTTATGATCCTTCCGTGATTTCTTATAGAGAATTACTCGATGTGTTTTTCTATACGCATGATCCAACAACGCTTAACCGTCAAGGAGCTGACGTGGGTACCCAATATAGATCCGCAATCTTTTTTCACAATAAAGAACAGGAGGCAGATGCAAAAACCATCATAGCCCAATTAACAGCAGAGGGAGTTTATGCAGATCCAATTGTTACTGAAATTTCAGCTATAGGTGCTTATTATCCAGCTGAAGAATACCATAGAAATTATTACAATAACAATAAGAATCAAGGCTATTGTAGAGCGGTTATCAATCCTAAATTGGATAAATTCATGAAGAAATACGCTTCCAAAACCAAATAATGGTACTGAGAAGTTTCAGCACTTCAATAAATGTTTTAGATCGTCATTGAAAAAATTCTGGTTTCGGGTTTATTGTTGATAAGCCTGAGGTCAAATGCCATACAGACGTTTCTAACAAACATACGTCCTTTTTCTTTGACGATTAATTTGTTTCCGGAAGATTCGATCAGTCCGTCTTCAAAAATCTCTGATAATCGATCCAATATCTCGGCTTTGGTTTGCTCATCAAGGCCAAGATTCCATTCCGTCTCAAGATTACACATCAAATTTAGAATATGCTTTCTGATGATCAGGTCATTCTCACTGAGTAAATGGCCTCTGAAGATAGGGATTATACCTTGGTTTACCTTTTCGGTATAATCTTCAACAGATTTTTCATTTTGAGCAAATGCATACCAGGAGTCACTGATAGAAGACATGCCCAGCCCGATCATAAGTTCAGTCTTACCCGCGGTGTAGCCCATAAAATTTCTATGTAATTTTTTAGAATTCATAGCTTTATAAAGAGAGTCACTGGGTAAAGCAAAGTGGTCCATACCAATTTCAACATAACCGGCATCGAAGAAAAGCTGCTTTCCTAATTCGTATAAATGACGTTTTTCTTTGTCTTTTGGAAGATCGTTATCATCAAAACCACGCTGTCCAACTCCTTTGATCCAAGGCACATGAGCGTAACTGTAGTAAGCGATTCTATCCGGCTTAAGGGCAATGGTATTCTTAATAGTGTTTCTTATGCTCTGTTCATTTTGAAAAGGTAGTCCAAAAATGAGGTCATGGCTGATAGAAGTATAACCAACCTTTTGTGAAAGTCTGTGAATTTTTTCAATTTGTTCGAAACTCTGAATCCGATTTATGGCTTTTTGAACCACCGGATCATAGTCTTGAATTCCAAAACTATTTCTTCTTGAGCCCAGATCATACAAAGTTTGTAATTGATCTTCAGAAGTATGGTTTGGGTGGGCTTCATAACTAAATTCAAACTCCTTGAATTTCTCGGCTCTTTTGAAAATTCCGTCAATCAATTTTCTAAGATTAGCAGAAGAAAAGAAAGTAGGGGTGCCTCCTCCCAAATGTATCTCTCTAATTTTAGGTTTGTCTATCAAAAGATCACAATAGAGGTCCCATTCTTTAAGTACGGTTTCAATATAAGGCTGCTCTACAGTATGTCTTTTTGTAATTCTTTTATGACAGGCACAAAAAGTACATAGGTTTTCACAAAAGGGTAAATGAATATACAAAGTGATTCCTTCCTGATCATTACTTTCTTTAAAGGCTTTCACTGTGGTTGCTTTCCATTGCTCCAAGGCGATACCTTCTTTGTCCCAAAAAGGAACCGTCGGGTAACTTGTATATCTGGGGCCAGGAATATTGTATTTTTGAATCAGTTCTTTATTCATTTTTATCTTGTTTTAAAGGGCATATTAGGCCCCGTATTCTTTTACGGCATCAATAAAGGCTTTCGCATTGTCAACCGGTATATTAGGTAAAATACCATGCCCTAAATTTACAATGTATTTGTCTTTTCCAAATTCATTGATCATTTGCGTCACCAGTTTCTTGATTTCTCCAGGAGGTGACAATAACCTTGATGGATCCAAATTTCCTTGCAAGGTCACGCTGTTATGTGTTAGTTCTCGAGCTATTTTAGGGCTAAGCGTCCAGTCAACGCCTAAGGCAGATACTTTTGATTTTGCCATATCTTCCAGAGCAAACCAGCATCCCTTCCCAAAAGCGATTACAGGAGCTTCTTCGTGCAGCGCATCTATGATCTGTTGGATATATTTCCAGGAAAATTCCTGATAATCAACGGGAGACAACATACCACCCCAGGAATCAAAAATCTGAACGGCATCAACTCCCGCTTTGACTTTTTCTTTTAAATAGGCTATGGTCGTGTCAGTGATTTTTTGAAGTAACTGATGAGCAGCGATGGGCTGGGTAAAACAAAACTCCTTGGCTTTGTCAAAAGATTTAGAGCCCTGTCCTTGAACACAGTAACAAAATACAGTCCATGGTGAGCCAGCAAAACCAATCAAGGGAACCTCATCATTTAGCATTTCCTTTGTCATTTTGATAGCATCCATCACATAGCCTAACTCTTCGCCGATGTCAGGAACTATGGTCTGATCAACATCCTTCTGTGACCTGATAGGATTAGGTAGATAAGGACCAAGGCCTTCCTTCATTTCAAAGGGAATATTCATGGCCTGAGGCACAACAAGAATATCAGAAAACAAGATGGCTGCATCCATGCCAAATCTTCGAATGGGTTGTACTGTAATTTCCGAAGCGAGTTCCGGAGTTCTGCAACGCGTGAAAAAATCGTATTTTTCTCTTATGGCAATAAATTCAGGTAAATATCTACCAGCCTGGCGCATCATCCAAACCGGAGGTCTTGAAACGGTTTCGCCTCTCAAGGCTTTAAGATATAAATCGTTTTTGATCATAATTATTTTAAGTTGTATATAACAATACCCATTGCTAAGTATCCTATTTTGTTTTTTGTTTTTCCGCCACTTTGGCCATTGAAATATCAATGGCGTTTTCAATTTTTTTCAAATCTTTTTTGCTTAAAGCCGATGAAAGGAACCAGGCTTCAAATTGTGATGGAGGCAAAAACACACCATGTTCCATCATTTGCCAGAAAAATACTTTAAAACTTTCAGTATTACTTAATTGAGCCGATTTGAAATCCGTTACTTCCTGATTGGTAAAAAATGGATTGATCATAGAACCGAAATGATTCACCTGCAGGTCAACACCATACTTTTCAGCGGATGACAGCAGCATTTTCTTAATTTTTGTAGCTTTTTTATCAAAAGATCTATAAGGATTTTGTTTTTTAAGTTGTTTTAAAGTTGCGATTCCACAGGCCATTGCGATTGGATTTCCTGACAATGTTCCGGCTTGATACATATCTCCTAGGGGAGCAACCATCTCCATGATTTCGTTTCTTGCTCCATAGGCGCCAACTGGAAATCCTCCGCCAATCACTTTTCCTAAACAAGTGATATCAGCCTCAATTCCCAATAATTCCTGAGCTCCTCCAAATTTCGATCGAAATCCTGTCATCACCTCATCTATGATCAATAAGACCCCATTTTCAAGGGTAATGGATCTCAGTTGCTGAATAAATTCATGACTCGGTTCTATTACACCCATATTTCCGGCAATCGGTTCAATGATGACCGCAGCAATATCGTCATGAGCGTCTAGATGTTTTGTCACACTTTCAAGGTTGTTATATTCGGCAACGAGGGTATTTTTTACTGCATCATCCGGAACACCTTTGCTACCCGGAATACTCAAAGTAGCCAATCCCGATCCTGCGGCTACCAGTAATGCATCTGAATGCCCGTGGTAGCAACCTGAAAATTTAATGATCTTATTGTGGCCTGTATAAGCTCTTGCCAGTCTGATGGCACTAAATACAGCCTCGGTGCCTGAACTCACAAAACGAACTTTATCCATACCAGGAAAGGCATCACAAACCATTTGTGCAAGTTTGATTTCTTTATTGGTAGAGGCCCCAAAAGTATAGCCCTTTTTTAAAGCTTTTTTGATCGATTTTTCTACTTTTTTATCACGGTGACCCAAGATCATCGGTCCGTAGGAAAGAACCAGATCTATATATTCATTGCCATCCACATCAAATATCTTACTCCCATTTGCATGATCGATAAAAACAGGTACACCGCCCACTGATTTAAAAGCCCTGACGGGTGAATTCACTGATCCTACAAGATTTTTTAGACCCTTATTAAATAGTTCTACTGATTTTTCTAATTGCATTTCTTGTTTTTTTGTTTTGTACTACATTTATTTTTTCAATAAACATTTTGCCACATCTTTCGCGAAATACGTGATGATAATATCAGCACCCGCTCTTTTCATGGATAGCAAACTTTCCATCATCACTTTTTCTTCATCTATCCATCCTTTTTCACCAGCAGCCTTGATCATGGCATATTCTCCGCTCACATTGTAGCAGGCAACTGGCCTGTCAAAATTATTTTTTATATCTCTTATGATATCGAGATAGGAGAGGGCAGGTTTAACCATTAAGATATCAGCACCTTCCTGGTCATCAAAATTAGCCTCTCTTAAAGCCTCGTCACGATTGGAAGGATCCATTTGATAGGTTCTTCGATCACCAAAACTAGGAGTAGAATCGGCAGCATCCCTGAAAGGGCCGTAAAAGGCAGAAGCGTATTTCACCGCATATGACATCACAGGAAGATTTGGGAATCCAGTTTGGTCTAACGCTTCTCGAATAGCTGCGATCATCCCATCCATCATCCCTGAAGGCGCTACCATATCGGCACCTGCCTTGGCATGAGATATCACTTGTTTGGCAATATTGACCAGTGTGGCATCATTGTCTACATCATTGTCATGTATAATTCCACAATGACCATGGCTTGTATATTCGCAAAAACAAACATCCGTAATTACATAGATTTCCGGATAGTGCTTTTTGATAAAGCGAATGGCTTGTTGAATTATGCCTTGATCATTCCAGGTTTCTGAGCCAATCTCGTCTTTTGAACTCGGAATACCGAAAAGCAGTACTGCGGGAATATTTAATTGACTGACCTCGTCAAGTTCTTTGGAGATAGTATCAAGAGAAAATCTTTTAATCCCTGGCATTGAAGGAATTTCTGTCTCAATGCCTTGCCCTTCTTCAATAAAAAGGGGATATACAAGATCATTCAGCTGAAGGCTGTTTTCTCTTACCAGTCTTCTAATGTTTTCGGTTCGTCGAAGTCGCCTTGTTCTGTTCATTATAAATAGTTTTAATTTATAAAATAAGCATTGACTGAATTTAGCACACTTTCAACAGAAGGCAGTTTGGCTTCAACAACTGTTTTAAAATACTTTTGAGCTTCTTTTGCTGTAGTGCCTCCAATGCAAAATGCCACCTCCTGATCAACGCTGTTTTTACTTAGAAAACTCTCTATACCAGAAGGGCTAAAAAAAAGAATTCCATTGTATTTTTTTTTCAGTACGTTTGGACTTAATATGGTCTGGTAGGCAATCACTTCATTTAATGAAATGCCATTATTGTTAAGAATACCAGGTAACTCATCTCTTCTTTTATCTCCGCAAAAGTAAGTGGCTTCTTCATTTTTTATGTGCTCTACCAAATAATTAGCCAACTTAGCGGCTGAATTTTCAACATGGGTCACTTTACCAATGTTTTTCTCAATGAGCCTCTTGGTTCTTCTTCCTACGCAGTAAATATGTTCAAAATGAAGCTCGGAAGCCATAAAACTATCCGATACAGACTCTACGGCATTTTGACTTGTAAAGATCGCATGCTTAATGGATTTTTTGACTACGGCAGCTTTGATTCGGTTATATCGGATTGTGATGAAATCGCTCATGTCAGTTCCGATTTTTTGATTGAGTGCACTTTTCTGCCCGATTGATAAATGCTTGGTAGAAAAAATATTGATCTCTCTTTCAACTTCACCTTCCTTTCTCATCAGTTTTTTTCCTCCTTTATCGAGGATATAAGAAGCGGCAAACTGAGCAATATCGGTGGTATGATTTACTGGAACTGTTTTTGAAAATTCAACTTTTTGTTTCCCATCCGTGCTGAACAAAGCACCTTTAAACTTGAGTTCTTCATCCTTGATCATTGCCAGGGCACCAATAGGGGCCGAACAGCCACCTTCGAGTTTATTTAGAAATTCTCGTTCTATACCAACACAGAGTTCAGTTTCCGGATCGTTAAGTTCTGACAGTATATCAAGTAATTCCTGGTTATTGTCAAGGGCAGCGACCATAACGGCTCCTTGAGCAGGGGCAGGGATCATCCAGTCAAGTTTCATCACATTATCTGGTAAAATTCCAATACGTTTAAGTCCGGCCATTGCAAAAATAGCTCCGTTCCAGTCATTTTCCTTTAATTTTCTAATTCGGGTGTTGACATTACCTCTTAAATCAGTGATTTCATGATGAGGAAAGCGATATAACCATTGTGCCTTTCGTCTCAAACTTCCTGTGGCAATGGTAGCTGTTTTTCTAGTGAAGAAATTGTCATCATCTTTAAGAACAAGGATATCATGATGCAGTCCTCTTTTTAAAACGGCTGCCTGGATAATTCCTTTGGGTAAAACCGTCGGAACATCCTTTAAAGAATGCACTGCAATATCGATTTTGTCATTTAACAAAGCAGTGTCAAGATTCTTGGTAAAAACGCCCGTGGTTCCAAGTTCGTATAGTGGTTTGTTCAAGACCTCATCACCAATAGAATCAATCTTAACGATCTCAGTGTCATGTCCAAGATATTTCAGTTGGTTAGAGACAGTATTTGCCTGCCAAAGTGCCAATTCACTGGACCTGGTTCCAATTCTTATAGTTTTATTCATATTAATTATCTGTAGGCTCTAAATTAAATACGTCTTTCATTACCTTGATACTTTGGTTGGCCTGAGTGTTTTCAGACTTCAAATGCATGGCAAACTTAGATACGATCTTGTTGATCATTTGTGAGGTAACATCCTCGACAAGTTCAGCATTAACGTCTTCGTATTTTTTTGAATGTGAAGAAATAGCATCTTGCTGGATAATTTCCAGAGATTTCTTAAGAGAATTAATGGCCGGAGTACTTCTTCTGAAATTCAGCCATTCGTAAAATTCAGATTTGTATTTATCAATAATTTCTTCCACTAAGGGAATTTGCTTTTTTCTTTCTTCCAGTGTCTCTTTTGTCTTTTTTGACAAAACGTCTACATCGATGATCGTGATATCTTTCTTCTTAATTATTTCCGGATCAGCATTTCTAGGTATCGAAAGATCAATGATCAACTGCTTTTTTTCTTCAGAGACCATTTGAGTGGTTACCGTTGGGTTGGTAGCTCCGGTAGCGACAATCACAATGTCTGATCTTTTGACCTGATGCATTAGATCTTTATGCTCGGCCGTCTCCACTTTAATTTCTGCTGCCAATTCTTTTGCAACACTCTCGGTACGATTCATGATTGTGAGCTCATGAGCCTTGAGATATTCAGCACAACTTCTTGCGGTACTTTGCCCGATATCACCCAGGCCATAAACCAGAATTTTTTTCGGATCCTTTTTACTGTAATGATCCTTGATATATTGAATAGCTGCATAAGAAACAGTAGTTGTTCCTGAGCTAATACTCGTTCTGTTTTTGGTTTCCTTACTTGCGTGAAGAGCCACATTGAATAATCTTTCAAGGTATGCATTTACGGTATTTGCTTCCTTGGCTAAGTAAAAAGCGTCTTTTAGTTGTCCAACGATTTCATAGTCACCAAGGATCTGGCTTTCAATCCCGGTAGCGATCCTAATGACATGCTCTGCGGCATCACTATTTTTATATACATAGGAAACTTTGGCAAACTCTTCAACTGTACCTTTTGAATATTTACATAGCAAAGAGATCAATTGAAAGGGGTGCTTGGCAAAACCCATGATTTCAATTCGGTTACAAGTAGATAAAATGACTACACTTTTTATATTGATCTTTTTAGCTTCAGATAATAATTGCTTTTGATTTTCTTTGCTCAAACTAAAATTACTTCTGGTGACAACGTCAGCCTTTTGGTAATTCAAGCCTATTACATAAAACTTTTTACAATCTGAATTTTTAGTCATATCAGGATGATTCATTGAATTCGTGGTTTCAAATCTTTTAGTTGTGTATTGAAAACCAAAATTACGCTACAAGAATTTTTTAAACCATGATTTTTGTCACATTCCTAAACCGTTGATTCTTTGATGTGAAAATACTGAAGAATACAATAAATATAGGTAGTTTCATAAATTTAAAAAAAAATGTATGGCGCAAAAATAGACAGATAGCTTGGGAAAAGATATCGTTTGAAATAAAAAAAATAACGATAAAAGAATATTGACCATGTTTAAAAAAAAGGAGAAGCTTTTCAGTTGCAAGATTGAAAAATATTATATTTACGTCTTTAATTATTAGAATATTAAAATTATTGAAATTTGGGAAACAAAGGTGTTTTATTAGTGAATTTAGGGTCTCCAGACAGTACTGAAGTTAAAGATGTTAGGCGCTATCTGGATGAATTTTTAATGGATGAACGAGTGATTGATATACCATATTGGAAACGATTTTTACTCATTAAAGGGATTATTTTGAATATTCGTCCAAAGAAATCTGCGGCGGCTTATAAAAAGATTTGGTGGAAGGAAGGATCACCTTTGGTTGTTATTTCTGAAAGATTTACTGAAAAAGTCAGAAAAAAAATTGATCTCCCTGTTGCCTTGGGAATGAGATATGGCTCTATGAGCATGGAAAAAGCCTTGCGAGAATTAGAGGATCAAGGTGTGACCGATGTATATTTGATTCCCTTATATCCACATTTTGCTATGTCTTCTTATGAAACGGTGGTTGAAAAGGCAAAAGATTTACTGGGATCTTCCTTTAAGGGGATGAAAATGGACGTATTACCTCCTTTTTATAATAAGCCTGACTATATCAAGGTGATGAGTCAGCATTTGCAGAAAGAACTGGAAGGGTTTGATTATGATCAAATCCTGTTCTCTTATCATGGGATACCTGAAAGGCACATTTTTAAAGGTGATACTACTGGTTCTCATTGTAAATTGGATGGAAGCTGTTGTGAAGTTAAATCTGTTGCTCATGAAACCTGTTACAGGCATCAGTGTTTTGAAACTACAAAAGGTATCGTAAAGGAGTTGGGTATAGAAAAGGGGAAGTTTAGAAATTCATTTCAATCAAGATTGTTAAAGGACCCATGGTTAAAGCCTTATACCGATTATGAACTGGAAGCCATGCCAGAGCAAGGAATAAAGAAACTGGCAGTAGTTACACCAGCCTTTGTATCTGATTGTTTGGAAACGCTGGAAGAGATCGCCATGGAAGGTAAAGAAGAGTTTTTGGCTTTTGGTGGTCAAGAGTTCAAACATATCAGCTGTTTAAATGAGGATGATGCCTGGGTTGATGTGATGGTTCAATGGATTGAAAAATGGAATTCATAAGTAGCTTCTAATGACTTATTTATACGTTAAATCACTACATATAATTTTTGTTACCACATGGTTTGCTGGTCTATTTTATATTATTCGTTTGTTTATTTACTTTAAAGAGGCCGATGAGAAGGAAGAACCCAGCCAATCAATTCTTAAAAAACAATATGCCCTAATGAGTAAAAGGCTCTGGTATATCATTACCTGGCCATCGGCCGTTTTGGCCACTATTTTTGCGCTTTGGCTATTGATCCTTCAGCCTTTTTGGCTGGAAGCGAACTGGATGTTGATTAAATTGATCTTTGTAGCGATGCTTTTCGCTTATCATTGGTCTTGTCAGGTCATGTATAATCAAATTGAAAAGGGTCATCTTTCATATTCTTCGAATGCTTTAAGAATCTGGAACGAAGTAGCGACGATTATTCTTTTTGCCTGTGTGTTTCTTGTGGTGCTTAAAACAACGTTAGGTTGGATTTTTGGAGTGGTTGGTATTGTTGGAGTTTCTGTATTACTCATGTTGGGAATAAAACTGTACAAAAAGATCAGGGCTAAAAAAAGCTGGGACAATCAATAGCTAAGAATGGAGAATTTAAGTAAAAAAAATAAATTACTGATTGGTATCCTATTTGATCTGATCGGAATGCTCTCTTATGTATTCCCTCTTATAGATGTGGTTTGGGCTCCCTTATCTGCTTATTTGATGATTAACCTGTATAAAGGAAACGTTGGAAAGGTTGGAGGGCTTATCTCATTTTTAGAGGAGGCTATACCCGGTCTTGACTTTTTCCCTTCTTTTACCCTTACCTGGTGCTATGTATACCTTATTAACCCAACAAAGACTACTTAAGAAATCTGCCAAGTCCCATTCTTTGCAACATTTTTTTTTCAAAATCCCAGAAGAATTTGAATTGACCAAAAACCCATCCCACTAAGGGAAGTGTTATTTGATAGATTGGGAATATCAATAAAATTCTAAAAAAAAGATATAAGATATAGGGCTTTGTGGTTTCCGAATCCAGACCAAAGAAATGGGTTATAGGACCAGCTACCCAAGTAGCAAAAGAACCATTAATTGAGAACACGAAGATGATGGCAATCACCTGCCAATTAGAACTGATTCCCCATCGCTTTTTCAATTTCTCCATTCCCTTTCTTATTTTCGGCAAATGTAAGTATAATATGTAAATGAACAAATTTTGAATAAGATTTAACCTTGTTGTTAAGACCCGAATTATGGTTCTTTCTGACTTTTGACAAGTTTTTTTTTTAGTATCTTCCCGCAAATTATAGGGCACATGAAGAAATTAGCTTTGCACTGGAAAATATTATTAGGAATGGTACTCGGAGTAGCCTTCGGGTTTCTGATGGTAAGTTTTTCAGGAGGAAAGGAAATTGTGCAAGACTGGATAAAACCTTTTGGGACCATTTTTATCAATGCATTAAAGCTGATTGCGGTTCCTTTGATTTTAGGTTCACTTATCAAAGGAGTTTCTGATTTGAAGGATATTTCCAAGTTGTCAAAAATGGGAGGGAAGACAGTTTTGATCTATTTAATGACCACTGTCTTGGCGGTAACAATAGGTTTGGTATTGGTGAACAGTATAAAACCCGGTGAATCCATAACTGAGGAAACCAGAACTGAACTGGTCTCTAATTATTCTCAAAGTACACAAAAATATAAAGAAGAAGCAGCTAATCAAAAGAGCAATGGCCCCTTACAGGCGCTGGTTGACCTCGTTCCAGATAATATTATTGGCGCTTCTTCAAAGAATAAGAACATGCTGCAGGTGATCTTTTTTGCGATTTTTTTCGGAGTTGGACTAATTCTTCTACCGGAAGAGAAGGCCAAGCCTGTCAAAGATTTTTTCGATAGTTTTAATGAGGTGATTTTAAAGATGATAGATCTGATTATGCTTGCTGCTCCATATGGCGTTTTTGCCTTATTGGCAGCCTTGATCGTAGAGTCTCCAAGCGCGGATCTTTTTAAGGCCCTGGGATGGTATGCATTAACAGTGATTATAGGATTGGCATTGATGATTTCTCTTTACACTACTTTGGTTATGTTTTTTACCGGGAAAAAGCCCAAAGAATTCTTACAGGGGATTTCTCCTGCTCAACTATTAGCCTTTTCTACAAGCTCAAGTGCAGCCACGCTGCCAGTAACTATGGAGAGAGTGCATGAGCATTTGGGAGTAGATGAAGAGGTGTCTAGTTTTGTTTTACCCATAGGAGCCACGATCAATATGGATGGTACAAGTTTGTATCAGGCAGTAGCGGCGGTGTTTATCGCACAGGCCTTTGGTATGGATCTTTCCTTAGGAGTTCAGTTGGGTATTGTAGCAACAGCTACTTTAGCCAGTATCGGCTCTGCTGCTGTCCCGGGAGCGGGAATGGTAATGTTGGTAATCGTTCTGGCACAGGCAGGAATTCCGGAAGCGGGATTGGCATTGATTTTTGCTGTTGACAGACCTTTAGATATGTGCAGGACAGTAGTTAACGTTACTGGTGACGCGACGGTTTCCATGTTGGTTGCAAAATCAGAGGGCAAGCTAGGTACTCCAAAAGTAAAGGATTGGGATGACAGCTATCACAAAGCATAATTCATTTATAGGAATAAAAAAAAGTGGCCTGAGCCACTTTTTTTATACTTTGATAATTACCAGCGTATCAATACGCTACCCCAGGTAAATCCACTTCCAAATGCGGCAAGAAGTACAATGTCATTTTCCTTGACCTTTCCTTTTTCCCAAGCTTCACTCAGGGCAATTATAATGGAAGCAGCTGTTGTATTTCCGTAATTCATGATATTGTTATATACCTGCTCATCTTTAAGTTTAAACTTTTGCTGAATAAATTGAGAGATCCTCAAATTAGCCTGATGAGGAATAAAAAGATCAATATCAGTGGGCGCCATGTTATTGGCAGTCAATGCTTCCATGATCACCTCGCTAAACCTTACTACTGCGTTTTTAAATACAAAAGTTCCGTCCATATAAGGGAAAAAAGAAATGTCTTCTTCTTCGGAGGCCAGTATTTCAGGAACCCAATGTTTGATGCTTGGAGATTCCACGATCAGTTTATCCGCATATTTACCTTGACTATGCAGGTGAGAGGATAAAATACCCTTTTGATTGTCTTCTGTTCTTGAAAGAACACAAGCTCCTGCGCCATCACCGAAAATCACTGAAACTCCTCTTCCGCGAGTTGTTTTATCAAGGCCGTTACTGTGGTATTCCGAACCTATAACAAGAATATTTTTATACATACCTGTTTTGATGAACTGATCAGCCGTAGACAGGGCATATACAAAACCTGAACATTGGTTTCTAACATCTAGTGCTCCAACTGTATTCATGTTGAGCATGTCTTGAATCTGTACCCCACAACCTGGAAAATAATAATCAGGACTTAAGGTCGCAAAAACGATAAAATCGATATCGTCTTTTGTCAATCCTGATCTTTCAATGGCTATTTCAGCTGCTTTAGCACCCATTGTGGCAGAAGTTTCATTACTGCCCTCTTTGATCCAATGCCTTTGCTTTATACCGGTTCTTTCCTGAATCCATGCGTCATTGGTATCCATCATTTTTGACAGTTCATCATTGGTGACAATATTGTCAGGCACATAAAAGCCAAGACCCGTAATTTTAGAATTATACATAGGATATTATTTAGTTATCATCTAGTTCTTTGAAAATGAAGTCTTCACTTATATTGGTCCCATTACCAATCACAAAATCGAATTTGTTTTAGCGTAGCTGCAATACACAAAGATACATAATTCATTGGATTTTATTTTATAAAGAGTAGCACGATGCTATCGTAGGCTAAGGAAATCGTGTCATCTTGTCATGATAGCTCTTTTGGTATTTGTTTTGATTAGGCTAGGTGTACATATTAAATTTATAAATAGAATAATTATGGCAAAAGGAAAAATTAATGTAGCTGTTGAGAATATATTTCCGCTGATCAAGCGTTTTTTATATTCTGATCACGAGATCTTTTTAAGAGAGCTTATTTCGAATGCAACAGATGCAACTTTAAAATTAAAACATCTTGCATCAATTGGAGAATACAAGGGGTCCGTTGATGATGTGAAACTGGAAATAAAAATTGATAAGGAAGAAAAAAAACTTCATATTATTGACCAAGGAATTGGAATGTCTCAGGATGAGGTTAAAAAGTATATCAACGATATCGCTTTTTCAGGAGCTGAGGAATTTCTTGATAAATTTAAAGATGAAAAGAATGATTCAGGAATTATTGGTCATTTTGGTCTAGGATTCTATTCTGCCTTTATGGTAGCTAAAGAAGTAGAGATTCATACCAAATCATTCAGAGAGGAAGATGATGGAGCACATTGGATATGTGATGGCTCGCCTGAATACACACTGAAAAAATCAAAGAGACAGGATAGGGGTACTGAAATCATTCTTCATATTGATGATGATTCATTGGAGTTTTTAGAAGAAAGTAGGATCAATGAATTGTTGAACAAATACAATAAATTTATGCCTGTTCCTATCAAATTCGGAACAGAAGAGGTTGCAGATCCTAAACATGAACCAGCGACTATCACTGATAAGGAAGGTAAAGAAACAAAGGAGCCTCAAAAAATGATTACTGTTGACAGGATCATCAATAATCCTAATCCGGCCTGGACGAAACAACCTAGTGAATTAAATGATGAGGAGTACAAAAGCTTTTACAGAGAGTTGTATCCAATGCAATTTGAAGAGCCTTTATTCCATATCCATTTGAATGTTGATTACCCATTCAATTTGACGGGTATTTTGTATTTCCCTAAGCTGACTAACAACATGGATGTTCAGAAGGATAAGATTCAATTGTATCAGAATCAAGTTTTTGTGACTGATAATGTTGAGGGAATTGTTCCTGATTTTCTTCAAATGTTGAGAGGGGTCATCGATTCTCCGGATATTCCATTGAATGTTTCAAGAAGTTATTTGCAAGCTGATGGCGCAGTAAAAAAAATAGCATCATATATCAGTAAAAAAGTGGCTGACAAATTGAGCTCTTTGTTTAAAAATGACAGAGAAGGTTTTGAAAAGAAATGGAACGACATCAAAATTGTTATTGAATATGGAATGTTGTCAGAGCCTAAATTCTTTGAGAAGGCTCAAAAGTTTGCTTTATTTCCAACAACAAAGGATGCTTATTTTACTTTTGAAGAATTGCAAGAGAAAACTAAGGCTGCACAAACTGACAAAGACGGTAACCTGGTGATTTTATATGCCAATGATAAGGAAGCTCAGCACAGTTTTATCGTAGAGGCTGAAGCCAAAGGCTATGAGGTATTGTTATTGGATTCTCCGATTATTTCTCACCTGATTCAAAAACTGGAATCAGAAGGCGAAAAAGTAAAATTTGCTAGAGTAGATGCTGATGCAATAGACAAGTTGATTCAGAAGGATGAAAATCAGATTTCTAAGCTTTCAGACGAAGATCAAGAGAAGTTAAAGGGATATATTGAAGAGATTGTGCCTAAGGAAAAGTATTCAGTGCAGCTTGAGCCAATGGATTCTAAATCAAACCCATTTATCATTACCCAACCTGAGTTTATGAGAAGAATGAAGGAAATGCAACAGACCGGTGGTGGTGGAGGCATGATGGGAATGGGCGGATTTCCTGAAATGTATAACCTTGTGGTGAATACCAATAGTGATTTGATGCAAAAGATTCTTAAAGCAAAGGGTAAGAGAACTGAATATATCAGTCAGGCACTTGATTTGGCCAGGTTGTCTCAGAATTTGTTACAAGGAAAAGAAATGACGGATTTTATCAAACGTAGTTACGACTTGATGAATAATTAAACTCGATCATTTTCAATAAAACAAAACCATCCGTCAACTGACGGATGGTTTTTTTGTTGATACCAGTTGTGTTTTCTTGTTGTAAGATATCCGAGGCGATGGGAGTTGAGGGCTTCACGTCTGAAGGTTTTACTTGCGATCGCCTCAGTATTTTTAGATGACAATCAGATACAAAAAAAGAATCCGATTGAATAATTCAATCGGATTCTTTAATCTATCATTATATCAATGTATCATTATACCAATGTATCATTTAATCATTGTATCCATGAATCATTAATCAATAGGAAAATCAAAATAATTATTTGGGAAAGGCTCGTTATCTAAGGTAAAGTGCCACCATTCCATGTCATATGACTTCCATCCGTGCTTTTCCATTCTTCTTTTTAACAACATTCTAAGCGAGTGTTGATTTTTCGTAATTGATTCGGTATGGTTCGCACCAGAGACTTCATCAAAAAGATCATAAGGACTCCCCATGTTAAGAATTTGTTTCGTTTTTAAGGAAACAATGGTAAGATCAACCGTACTTCCTCTACTATGACCAGATTTTACTGAAATATATCCTTTTGAAAACAGATCGCCTTTATCGATATTCGGATAATACTGCATTTTCATGGTTGTATCAGTTTCATCTTCGGCCCATTTTACAAAATGATCAGTAGCTCGCTGCGGTCTGTAAGCATCGTAAATAAGCAAACCGAATCCAAGTCTTTCCAATTCGTCTTGAACCTTTTTGAGTGCATATGCTGCGTCCTTTGTAAGCAGGCATTTCGCCGAATTATATCCATCTATAGGTTTACCTACAAAATTGTTATCACCGTAATACCTTAAATCTGATCTCAGATTTGGCATTATTTCTTTTAAGTCGATAAAATCTTCTTTAGAAGGCGGATTGTCATTAGTTTTTTCATTTAAAGTTGAAAAACTAAGCAGCGCAAATACGACTATACTTTTTACAATTATATTCAGTTTCATTATTGCAATTGTTAAGAATGCTTGTTTAAAACGAACATTTAACATTTTTAGTATCTTCCCTTTAGAGTTTTTTAACATTTCAGTTGGCCTTAAACATAAGAGAGTGGTTTCTCGTACAAAAATTTACAGTGATCATCTTGGTAGATTTATCTAAAAGATTAAGATTTATGGCTTTAAGTTTATAAATAAGTTCCTTCAATTGTTCTGAACTAACCATATTAATTTGCAAGATGATAAAAAAACTATTAAAAAGCCTCCAACAGAGGTAGAAAAAGAAAGAAGGAGTGAATTTTTATTTAGTTTGAAGATATTGACCAACGCCCTGTTTGCATTGCTTTTATTCCAGACGTTTATGATACTTTCCAGGCCTGATGATCCTTTGCTTTAGTATTACACTTTGAATCAGATATTTAGCGTAAATACAGATAAATTATTAGTGCTATTAATAGGTATGATCCTTATTGTGATCTATTGGATACAAATCAATAAGCATTCTATGGAGTGAATAGCAGCGAATGATCAGGAGAACACTTCGTTCAAAATCTTAGCCAACCGTATTCCCGATTTTTGCAATTGAGATCTTACCAGGTCAAAATGATCGTAAGAATAGCGATAACTTAATTTTTCGTCCTGCTTTGCCGACTTGTATATTTTTTTTGCAAGAGCCTGTGATTCATAAGTCCAGTCAAGAACAGATCCTTTTGCAATACTTTCAATTTGCGCATTAGACAAATTCTTTGTGTTACCACTCAATTCAGTATATGACATATTATAAAATTCGATCATATCAGAATCCCATACCCTGTGGAGATTTGATTTTTTATAGTGCCAAAGAATTTTGATATCATTACCACCTTTGTCTTCCTTTCTCCCCACATGCAAGGGCTGGTGAAGGTCTCCAATGAGGTGAACCAAAAATTTTAGATAAAAGACTTTATCTTCTTTAGAAGCATTAGGGTCTTTAAGGATATTGGTGCAATGCTCTATGCCCATTACGATATCTCCATTTTTATCTTTGTCACTGTTTTCATATTTGGTGTCGAAGGGAAAATTGACATAATGCCAGGTATAGAATTTATCATACTGATCATCTGATTTGATATCATCTCCAAAAGTAGATACAATAGCCAGTCCTTGTCCCTGCAACAAATCTTCTATTTGTTTTTTGGCCTTTTTACTTAAATGTTTTTCCGCAATTTCACCAATGGTTCGATGTCCTGTGGACCCCCATACTGGGCCTGTGGCTGAAATATTTTGCTGGAAAATAAATGAAATAACAAGTGTGATGATGAGCTGTTTCATAGTGGATTTTAATTGTCCATAAAGGTATAAAAAAAAGAGGGTTTATATAAAATAAACCCTCTCATTACACAAATTTAATCTAATCAACGTATTAACGCTAAGAGAAAGATAAAATGGGACAAATTCTTAATTTTCATTCATCCTGAAGTTAGGATATGCATCCATTCCGTGTTCAAATCCATCCAAACCTTCAACCTCTTCTTTTTCAGAGACTCTTATGCCTACTGTTTTCTTGAGTGTAAATAGAATGATGAATGAAGAAAGGATACAAATAATAGCATAGGAAGCAATTCCTACAAATTGGCTGATCAATTGATCCATACCAGCTAAGTTTCCGAAAATACCGACGGCCAAAGTTCCCCACATTCCACAAATAAGGTGAACGGCAATTGCTCCAACAGGATCGTCAAGTTTAATTTTGTCAATAAATGCAACGGCGAATACAATAATTGCACCACCAATACTTCCAATTAATATAGCATCAGTAGGTGACATCTGATCAGCACCGGCTGTGATACTCACAAGACCCCCAAGAATACCGTTTAAGTACATGGTAAGGTCAAGGTTTTTATACATTGCAGTGGATACCAAGAAAGATACTACACCACCCGCTGCTGCTGCCAAACATGTGGTCACTAAGGTAAGAGAGGTTAATTCAGGGTCAGCAGAAAGTACAGAACCTCCGTTAAATCCAAACCATCCTAACCAAAGGATCAAAACACCTGCTGTTGCCAGTGGGATATTGTGACCAGGAATAGCCTGAGGCTTTCCATCTTTAAATTTCCCTATTCGAGCACCTAATAACCATACGGCAACTAAGGCGGCCCATCCTCCTACAGAATGTACCAAAGTAGATCCGGCAAAGTCATAGAAAGGTGTTGCTCTCATATCTAAAAATCCACCACCCCATTTCCATGATCCAGCTAATGGATAAATCAGACCCACATAGATGATCACAAAGATCATAAATGGAACAATTTTGATTCTTTCAGCAACTGCACCTGATACGATCGTAGCAGCAGTAGCGGCAAACATGCCTTGAAACAAAAAGTCAGTCCACCAAGTGTAGCCTCCATCCGCATAAGCGGCAGTCATACCACCTTCAGGCGCTGTAATACCAAAGCCTGCAAATCCGAAGAATCCTGAAGAGCCTTCAGCAAAGCCAGGGTACATCAAATTGAATCCAACCAGACAGTAAAGCAATAGCCCCACGGTAATGATAAAAATGTTTTTAAATAAAATATTAATGGTGTTCTTTTGTCTTGTTAATCCTATTTCAAGGAGAGCGAAGCCTAAGTGCATAAAGAAAACCAAGGCTGTACAGATCATCATCCATACATTATTTATAGTAAGTAATTCCATGTCTTAATTAATTATAGGTTAGTTTTGTTTTAAAGTGTGTCACCACCTTTTTCACCGGTTCTTATTCTATAGCAGTCTGTGATTTCGGATACAAAGATCTTTCCATCTCCCACTTCGCCTGTTGCTCCGGCGTCGAGAATGGCTTTGATCGTTGCTTCTTCAAATTCATCGTTCACAACGATAGATAGGAAACGTCTTTGAATACTACTGGTGCTATAGGTAACACCTCTATACACGTGGCCTTCTTTTTCATTACCACGACCTGTTGCATCCCAATAAGAGAAGAAGTTTACTCCAATGCCATGTAACGCTTCTTTTACATCAGAATATTTTGATTTTCTGATAATTGCTTCAATTTTTTTCATAATAGATTATTGTTTAGAATTTGTATACTGCTGCTACTAGGAATGATGCCAAAGAACCAGTTGGCTCAAGATCGTCGTTCAAGAATGTATCTTCACTTGTTGTGTCGATTCTGAATTCTGGAATAATCATTAGATCGCCGATGGCATAATTTCCTGTTAAGGTAAATTCGAAAGCATTGGCATCACCACTCTGATCATATCCTCCAATTGCGCCAACACCACCCTTTCCTTCTCCAAAGTATTCAGCTCTGAAACCTAAAACAAAGGATTCTGAAGTTTGTAACTGTGGGTAAATGGCTACCCCATAAAACGAGGCGTCTGTATCATTGTTAACAAAATATGTTGAGTTTAGTCCTAGGAAGAAAGAATCGGTAATGTCAAACCCGGTAGTCAAATCCACTTGAAATTGTGGCCCGTATAAGAAATTAAGATAAGTACCTTTAAATCCTACCTGTGCACCTAAAGTGTAATTATTTGTAGGGTTAAAGTTCGTGAGATCATTGTCATTCATAATAGCTCCCATCAATGACCAGTCATCGTTAATTGCATAATCCAATTTTAAACCAGTATGAGAGAATGGTCCGTAAGAGAACATATAGGAAGTAGAATAGTTAAAGTTCCCGGTTGGAGAAATAACCTCATACCCTAAAAAGGTATTGAAATTACCGAAGGTCAAGGTAACTTTGTCAGATACATTCCAGTATACATATAGTTGATTCACTACTTGAGAACTATTTCCTAAGTCAGGCGCACCGTCACCATCGATATCCCATTGAAGTGATCCGAATACAGCATCCGTACCTCTGGGGCCAAATACTAAATCAGCTACTGCACCAACTTTTTTTCCTTCATAAGAAATGATTGCGTTTGCCATACCAATAGCAAAACCATTGCCATTCGCAAAAGAGGTGTTAGGAACTTGTTGATTTTCTCCTCCATTGGGTGCGCCAATGTTTGTTCTATAGTAAGCGTCAACACTTCCGCTTATAGAGAATTTCTTTTTGGGAGCTTCTTCTGATGCCGGTATGGTATCTTGTGCATAGGTTATAAAAACCGAGAATAACATTGCAAGTGTAAATAGATTTTTCATACTTTAATTTTAAGTAATTAATAATGTGTTAGTAATAATTAATTTCATTTTGATTAACAGGGTTAAAAGTATATTAATATCACAGTACCCCAAAAAAAAATAGGGTCTAGGATGAATAATTGTATAATTAAGAAAATGACCCCTATAAAAATTGGGGTATATTAATAATAAATCAGAATATTTTTATATTCTCAATAATTTGGATACAGATTTTCGGTAAAAATCGCTGATATGATATTAAAACAATATATTTGTAATATTATAATCATATTTAAAAAAGCATATATTGACATTTTTCACCCTGAAATACATAAAATGGGTGGATTTTTGGATAGTTTGGGGAAGTACCTCAAAGGCGAAGTGTGCTAGAGAAGAAATTAACAATTTTGTTATATCTTGTATTCACTGACAGAAAATCTATTATTTCAATAACAGATAATAAAGTATATATGAAAGAGTATAAAATAATAAAACAAACAGGAACTGCTGTCAAATCGCAGCAAAACTTCGAAGACCTGATCAATAGCTATGCGAAAATGAATTGGACCGTTATCAATATGTTTACACATCGGGGTATTCTTAAAGCTTTAATCGAAAGAGATAAAAAGGAGGAGGACGTCTCATAGAGTGCGTTAAAATGATCATGTTTTCCTTTTGTGTATAATCAAGTGATTGAAATGAAAAATAAAAAAGCATTTGCTTTAAGAATCGAAGCAGATATTTTCAGAGAAGTTGAAAAGCTGGCTAAGGAAGAGTTCCGTTCTACCAATGGACAAATCGAATGGATGCTAAGTAAGCAGTTAAAAGATTTGGGAAGGCTTTCTGATCCTAAAGAAACTGAGGACCTCACTTAAGTGAGACCTTCGGTAAATCGTATAGCTACTATTTTTTTTCGGATGAACCAACTTCATTTCTTTTTCATTCATACCTTCTAAAAGTGAAGGAATTCACATACCACCTTATTGAGAAGATAGTTGAAAAGCCAGGAATAAGAAGAGGATCTTTACAATTTTCATTGATAGGCTATACGATATGGAATTATTTCTTTTTGAAGGGGTTTTTGCTTTCTATCCAATCCATGCCTTTTTCAAAAGATTTAGGGGCATCGAACCTGTAACCCACATAAATTTTAAAATAACCTCGAACATTGTTGAATTTTATCACAGACTGCTCATCTCTGTTTGTAGCACTACCATTAAGGGTGGTACCACCATAGAATCGCGTTGAATTATAACCCAGACCAATCTGAGTACTGATATTAACCGCAAGATTATTGTGTTGGGTGGTAACCTCGGGAATGTCGTCACCCACCCGAGTAATGAGCTTGTTGAATTCTGGCCCTAAACCTGTTGAAAGGCCTAGGTTGGAATACCAGCTTTTATTGATCACAAAAGTGTGGTAATAACCGGCATTTAGAATAACAAAAAAGCTTTTGATATCTTGAGGAGTGGTTTGATCTGTGATCTCAAAATACCCATAATACAGACTTGGAATAAAACTACCCGCACTTTTTGTTTGAATTTCATTTTGATTCACGACTGCCTTAAAGGAATAATTTTCATTAAACCTATAATAAGTAGTTCCGGTAATGGATAAGGTCTTTAGGTCTGGAAGAATGATATACTCATCGCTTCTCTGTAAACTTCCTAAGATGGGGTCTTCAAAACCACTCACATAATAACCCTTAACCTGATTGAAATCAAAATTTTGTAGCAGGTCTTTATAAAAAATATTTAGCCCTATTTTGAATATTTTAGTTTTCCCTTTAAGGTCCGAGTCATCTGCCTGCAAAAATTTTGGAGAAAAGCCAATTTTAAGCGAAATGAATCTGTAGTTAATAGCAACACCAAGTCTCAGGTTTGTATTTGGTTCTATGGTGTAATTGTCGTTTATTCCATCGTAATCAAAAGAGCGCACATCATTGTCAAGATCAAGTCTTAGATTCAGGGTATTGTTCATTTTGGTGAAATAGCTGTTAGAGGTATAATCTTCCTCAAGCTGTGCCATAGATATCGCAGGTAACATGAAAAGAAAAAGAAATATTATTCGCGTCATAACAGTTGGTGCAAATCCGTCAATAAATATAAAGGATTTATAGAAACTGATTTGACCATTTTACGTAAATATGTGCGTTTTATACAATAAAGGCCATCAAAAGTTTTCACTTCTTCAGACACAGCGTCAAGGTTGTAGCAACTTTGTTATGAGATACAATGAAAGAAAGACTGGTTTTGCAGGTTGTTCGTTATTAATTCAAAACAAAAATTCAAATAGTTGACGGTAGTTTTTATATATTTATTGCCTTTTAAAATTAGCTATATGACCCGTTTTTATACAACAATTGTTCTTTACCTCCTTTTGTTAACCAATGTTTATGCCCAAACAAAATCACCATCTGCCTTCTTGGGTTATGAGTTAGGTGAAAGGTTTTCTCAACACCACCAGGTTATAGATTATTTTCAGCACATAGCAGAAAATAATACTAATGTTAAGCTGGTATCTTATGGAGAAACATATGAGAAAAGACCTTTGTACCTGGCCTTTATAAGTGCTGAGGAGAATATGAAAAAACTGGATGACATCAGACTTGATCAATTGCAATCGGCCAGGATTATAGAAGGCACACCGTCACAGAATGAAATTGCCATAGTTTGGCTGAGTTATAATGTACACGGTAATGAAGCGGTTAGTACAGAGGTATCGATGCAAACCCTGTTTGAGCTTGTTGATCCTAAAAATAAAACATCCAAAGAATGGTTAAAGAATACAATTGTCATCATAGATCCTTGCATTAATCCCGATGGAAGAGAACGCTATGTAAATTGGTATATGCAAAAATCAAATACGCCCTATAATATGAATCCTGATGCTATCGAGCACCACGAGCCTTGGCCAAGAGGAAGGGCAAATCATTATCTTTTTGATCTAAACAGAGACTGGGCCTGGGCCACTCAGATTGAAACCAAACAGCGGTTGGCAGTTTATAATAAATGGATGCCTCATATTCATGTTGATTTTCATGAAATGGGTGTAAACTCTCCTTATTACTTTGCTCCGGCGGCCAAGCCATACCATGAAGTGATCACAAGTTTCCAAAGGGATTTTCAAAAAATTGTTGGGAAAAACCACGCCAGATATTTCGATGAAAAGGGGTGGCTCTATTTTACAAAGGAGCAATATGATTTATTTTACCCAAGTTATGGAGATACTTATCCAACGTATAATGGAGCAATAGGGATGACTTATGAGCAAGGCGGCAGTGGATCAGCAGGCTTAGGTGTAAAAACTAAAGAGGGGAGTGAATTAACACTTAAAGACAGGATCAGTCATCATTTGACTACTGGTTTGTCAACCATTGAGGTAGCTTCAGCAAACGCATCGGTTTTACATAAAGAATTCCTGACATATTTTCAGAATGCTTCTGAAAAACCCATGGGAAGCACCAAATCCTATCTGATCAAAAACAACGGCGATGATAAGGTTGAAAGCCTTATAAAATTGTTGGATTTACATCAAATCAAATATGGAAGCCCTTCATCGGAATCCTCTTTAAAAGGATTTAGTTATCAAACTAATAAAAGTGCAAAGGTTGCTATAAGCAAAAATGATTTGCTGATCAGTGTTTACCAACCGAAGTCTAATTTTATTAAAGCACTTTTTGAACCACAATCTAAATTAAACGATTCACTTACCTACGATATAACAGCTTGGTCATTACCCTATGCCAGAGGGCTTGACGCATATGCGCTGGAGACAAGAATGGGTATGGACACCTATAAAAAAGTCGTTACAAAAAAAGATACGCTTCAAATTGAAAAGCCTTATGCGTATATTACTAAATGGAATAGCATTCAAGACGTTGCCTTTCTTTCACATGTGCTGAAGAAAAAAGTAAAAGTCAGGTTTTCAACCCAGGATTTTTCAATAGAAGGAAAGCGATATTCAGCGGGAAGTCTGATCATGACCCGAGCGGGGAATGACAAACTCAAGAATTTCGATTCAATAGTAAAAAGCGCAGCGAAAAAACATCATCGTGATGTAGTTCCGGTAAAAACCGGTTTGGTAACCAGTGGTTCAGATTTTGGATCGAGCAAAGTTTCTTATTTAAAACCTCCAAAAATCGCCGTTTTATCCGGTCCAAACATGTCTTCTCTTAATTTTGGAGCGATATGGCATTTCTTTGAACAACAAATAGGATATGAAATCAATGTATTGGATAGTTCCTATTTTAGGCGTGTTGATTTATACAAGTATACTGTGCTCATTCTGCCAAATGGCAATTATAAAAGTATACTTGATAAGAAACAAATGAGCAAACTAGAATCCTGGGTTGAGCAGGGAGGAAAGATTGTGGTTCTGGGTTCCGCGATCTCGGTTTTTGCAGGATCTGACGCTTTTGAAATTTCCAAATATGAAAACAAAGAAATGGAAAAGAAGGCTAAGAGTCGCAGAGATTCCATCCGCAAGGTAAATCAGTTGGAAAGTTACGATTTAAAAGAGCGTAATGATCTGTCAAATCTGGTTCAGGGAGGCGTATTTAAAACAACTTTGGACCATACGAATCCTTTAGGGTATGGTTACAAGGATCATTATTATACGCTTAAGAACAGCGGAATGCGTTACCCTTATTTAAAGAATGGATATAATGTAAGTGTCATTAAAGACAAATCATCAAAAGTGAGCGGTTTTGTTGGAAAGAACGTGATTGATTCCATGGAAGATTCTCTGGTGTATGGCATTGAGAAAAAAGGGAAAGGGACAGTTGTATATATGGTCGATGATCCCTTATTCAGAAGTTTTTGGGAAAATGGAAAACTACTTTTCAGCAATGCCATTTTTATGGTTGGGAATGAATAAATAATTTAATTTGTGTAATAATTTACTATGGAAAATGCTCCAATCTTTACAAATGATACCATTGTTTTTGGTTTATTGATGATCTCTTTAGGAATCATCTTTTATACATCTTCAAGAAAAGAAGGTTTCTGGTTTAAATTTTATAAAGTAGTACCCGCCTTGTTTATGGCGTATATGTTCCCTGCCTTGCTCACAACTCTTGGATTTATCGCTCCTGAATGGGAAACATTGAGTTCAAGCGGAGAGGTCGAAAAGCATTCTTCAAATTTGTATTTTATGTCGAGCCGGTATCTATTGCCTGCAGCCTTGGTATTAATGACCTTGAGTATTGACTTAAAAGCTGTTTTTAACTTGGGCTGGAAGGCACTGGCCATGTTCTTTACAGGTACGGTTGGAATCGTTATTGGAGGACCCATTGCAATTCTCGCGATGTCGATTATCTATCCTGAAGCCTTGAATGGGGCAGGACCTGATGCAGTATGGCGCGGTCTTTCAACCCTTGCGGGTAGTTGGATAGGAGGGGGAGCTAATCAAACAGCCATGTTAGAGATCTATGGTTATAACCAAAAACTGTATGGAGGGATGGTATTTGTTGACATTGTAGTGGCCAATATATGGATGGCGATCATCCTCATAGGGGTTGGGAAATCAAAAGGTATAGACAAATGGTTAAAGTCTGATACAGCAGCTATTGAAGACCTTAAGGAAAAGATGAGTTCTTTTTCTAAAAAAGTAGAACGTAATCCTAGTTTGACAGATCTGATGATTATGGTGGCACTCGCTTTTGGAACGGTAAGTCTGGCCCATTTAAGTGCTGGCTATCTGGGTGAATTTTTTAGTGATTTTGTGGGTCGAATGGAAAATCCAACCATAAAGAATATTTTCACTTTTTTAGGTTCTTCTTTTTTCTGGATGATCAGTCTGTCAACAGTGGCGGCCATATTTCTGTCGTTTACCAAGGCTAAAAATTATGAAGGAGCGGGAGCTAGTAAAATTGGGAGTGTATTTATTTATATCCTGGTGGCCTCCATTGGAATGAAAATGGACCTTACACTGATTCTTGACAATGTAGGTTTAGTAGGTATTGGACTTATATGGATGACTATTCATGCCTTGTTACTTATTTTGGTGGCCAAATTGATCAAAGCACCTTATTTCTTTTTAGCTGTTGGAAGCCAGGCAAATGTTGGTGGTGCGGCTTCGGCGCCCATAGTGGCTGCGGCTTTCCATCCTTCACTGGCAACAGTTGGTGTTTTATTGGCAGTATTCGGTTATGCAGTAGGGACCGTAGCGGCTATAGGCTGTACAATTTTAATGCAATTGGTCTCTCCATAAATCAACGAATTTAGTTATCGAATTAATTCATTTTTTCTAATATATTTGCGCACTGTTAAAACTCACATAAAATGAAGAAGATAGGTCTCTTGTTATTAGTAGTCATGGCTGTTATGGCCTGTAGTAAGGAAGATAGAAACACCATGTATGTAAAGGCTTCTGTTAAAGGCCTTAAAAAAGGAACATTCTATTTGCAAAAGCAAGTTGATTCGATGATTGTTTCGGTTGATTCTGTTTTAGTGAATGGGACAGAAGATTTTATGATGAGTGATGAGGTGTTAAGCCCGGAAATGTATTTCCTCACCTTGGGTAACAGTTCTAAAAGAGTTCCTTTCTTTGGAGAAAAAGATACTGTGTATATAAGTTCTCAGCTTGATCTCTTCGCTATGAAAGCAAAGATAAAGGGCTCGGCCAATCAAAAGCTTTTGGATGATTTTAATGAAATTCAACAACAGTTCAGCAATCAAAAGCTAGACCTGATCAAAGAAGAATTTGAAGCCAGAATAGCAGGTAGTCAGGATTCCATTGATGCAGTGGCAAAAAAATTAAAAGGATGGGAAAGAAGGAAGTATCTATATGCTACTAATTTTGCAGTAAAAAATGCCGATTTTGAAGTGGCTCCTTATATCGCGCTAACTGATTTATTTGACGCTAATATAGGTCTCTTGGATACGATAAACAATTCCTTGACGCCTACCATAAAGGAATCTAAATATGGAAAGAAACTCGAGGTTTATATCAATGATATTAAGAGCAATAAATAGTCATAGGAATTAAAAACGGTTATCACCGTCCAAAAGATCTCCTAAGCCACCAAGAATACTACCTTCACCTTTTCGTTTTCCACCTTGAGATGGTGCGCTTGCAATGATTCTGTCAGCTAGTCGACTGAAAGGCAAGGATTGAATGGCCACGGTTCCAGGACCTTTAAGGTTGGCAAAAAACATCCCTTCTCCTCCGAATACCGTATTTCTGATACCACCAATAAATTCGATGTCGTATTGAATTGTATGACTAAAACCAACGATACATCCGGTATCAACTTTCAATATTTCGCCAGCTTGAAGCTCCTTTTTGATAACTGTACCACTAGCATGCAGAAAGGCCATTCCGTCTCCTTGAATCTTTTCCATAATAAAACCTTCACCACCAAAAAAACCTCTTCCAAGTTTCTTGGAGAATTCAATGCTGATGGCAACACCTTTGGCTGCACAGAGAAAAGCATCTTTTTGACAAATAAAAGTTCCTTGAAAGCGATTTAGATCTAATGGAATGATCTTTCCGGGATAGGGGGAGGCAAAGGAAACTTTTTTCTTTGCAGCTGAGGTATTAGTGAAAACTGTCATAAATAAACTCTCACCGGTTAGCAGTCTTTTTCCAGCAGAAAACAGGCTACCCAGAATATCCTGTGATTGCCCTGAACCGTCTCCAAAAATGGTATCCATCTTTATTTGATCGTCCATCATCATAAAACTACCTGCCTCTGCAACTACGCTTTCATGCGGGTCAAGTTGGATTTCAACGAATTGCATTTCTTCTCCATAAATCGTATAATCTATTTCATGTGCTTTCATGGATATTGGGTTTTAAATTGTTATTTTTCTGAAGTCTTCAGTTTGATACTCCAGGTGAATTCAAAATCAGAAACCATCATATTTTCCTGATCGAAGCCAGCAGCTTTTAGTACCAAATTCTGACCCTCTCCTGTTTTTATTGCAGTCGCTATGACCTTGTCAATTTCTGTTCCTTGATGGCAGGAGAAGACAATTTTTCCAGTTGCTTTTTTATGAAAATTTCCTTCCTGCTTCACAACAAGCATAGATATCTTTTGTCCGGATTCTTTAATTTTTTTCATCATAAGGATGCCTGTTACCAACTCGGCGGCCATACCTTGTGTTGCCCAATAAAGTGATTTAAAAGGGTTTTGATTAATCCATCTATGAGTGACTTTTGCATGTGCTTCTGTATCCGAAATCACGCTTACTCTGATGCCAGAGATATAGGCTGAAGGCAATTTTATGGCTAAAAAGCGATTTAAATTCTTAACTGTGAAATCTGGCATTATCTTGCTTTAAGCCCCTAATTTACAACAAAAATTGCGATTTTCAGTGGAAATTCAAATGTTAAATAAATGTTAAACTTTAGTACTTTGTATTGCATAGTATTAGCTTTTATCCATATATTTGCATAAGATAGTATTATACACTTTGAATTATGGCAACACGAAACGACAACAACAACGCATTCTTATTACATTTATCTTCATTTTTTGGATACATATTTCCATTTGGTGCTATAGTAGGACCATTGGTGATTTGGGAATTGAATAAAAGAAAAAGTGATTTCATCGATAGGAATGGTAAAGAGGCTATCAATTTTAATCTAAGTTATCTGCTGTACACATTTGTTCTTGGACTCTCAATAGTGCCTTTTTTTGTAAGAACCATCATGAATGATTTTCATCATTTAGATCTTTTTGGAATGATCAGTGTTGGCTCTCTTATCGGAGTTTTGGCAATTGTGAAGTTTATCTTGATCATTACAGCTGCGATTAAAGCCAACCAAGGTGAAGTATATAATTACCCCCTAACTATTAATTTCATTAAATAATAACATTATGATCACTATACTAATCTCAATCGTAATTTTTATTGCAAATACCATACAATCGTTTTTGTAATAATAAAATAGGTCTTAAGAATCATTAAAAGATTAAAAGAGAAAAACATGAAGATTGAAAACACAAAAGCACAAATGCGCAAAGGAGTTTTAGAATTCTGCATCCTGTCTATATTAGAAGGAGGGGATGCCTACACTTCTGAGATCCTGGTTCAGCTAAAGGACGCAAAACTGCTTGTTGTTGAGGGTACAGTGTATCCTTTATTAACAAGATTGAAAAATGCCGGACTTTTGTCTTACCGCTGGGAGGAATCAACTTCTGGTCCGCCAAGAAAATATTATGGTTTAACCGAAACAGGAAAAATATTTTTATCCGGTTTGAACACTACCTGGAGTGAATTGGTTAAAGCAGTGAACCTGGTTACAAAAAATAATAAATCAAAAACTACAACAAAATGAACAAGACAATAAATATAAATCTAGGAGGCATATTTTTTCACATTGATGAAGTTGCTTATCAAAAACTGAAAGGTTATTTAGATGCTATTCGACGTTCTTTAAGTGATGACCCCAAAGGTAGAGATGAAATCATAACGGATATCGAATCCAGAATTGGTGAACTATTATCGACTAGAGTAAAGGATGCTCGGCAAGTAATCAATGAACAAGATATTGATGAAGTGGTTGAGGTGATGGGGAAACCTGAAGATTATATGGTTGATGATGAGATTTTTAATGATGATACTTATGGAAATTATCGCAGCCGGAAAAGTAAAAAACTTTACAGAGATGGTAGCGACAGATTCCTTGGAGGTGTTGCATCCGGAATGGCTCATTACCTTAATGTTGATGTGATATGGATCAGATTAGGTTGGTTGGTTGCAGCTTTTGGTTTCGGATTTGGTTTTATCGTATATCCAATATTATGGATCTTACTTCCAGAGGCTAACACTACTGCCGAGAAGTTGGAAATGGAAGGCGCTGAGGTGAATATCAGTAATATAGAAAAAAAAATTCGTGACGAGATCTCAGAAGCATCTACCCGTGTAAAACACGGTATTGACGAGGTATCAGAAAAGGTTAAGAATGCTGACTATAAAAAGTACGGCTCCAGAGCAAAATCTGGTTCACAAGACATAGTGGAAACCCTAGGGAAGATTTTCGTGACCATCTTTATGATTATTGGTAAATTCATTGGCATTTTATTGATCATTGTATCTGTGGCAACTATTTTAGGATTATTGGTAGGATTGTTTACCGTGGGTTCTTTGGATTTGGTTCATGACGACTGGTTTTTTCAAAACTCAATGATTTACAATAGTTCTGGTTTACCCATATGGGTTATATCAATACTGACTTTTGTTTTGGTAGGGGTTCCATTCTTTTTGCTCTTTGCTCTTGGGTTAAGAATTTTATCCAATAACACAAAATCAATAGGTAAAACAACTAAGTTTTCCTTATTGGGAATCTGGATCGTTGCACTATTGGTCGCTATCTTTTTTGGCACACGTCAATTCATGAATTCGGCTTATGATGGTACGGTTACAAATTCGCAAGAGATTATGTATAGCCCTGCAGATACACTTGAAATAAAAATGGTGGATAATAAGAACATTTCGAAATTTTCCACATTAAAGCGTCATTGGAGGTCTGAAATAATCGTTGATACTGATAATCAGGAGAAAATATATTCCAATAGTATTAGATTCAATATTTTGGCATCAGATGATGAAACTATGTATGCTAAGATCCGTAAACAATCTCAGGGAAAAAGTAGGAAAGATGCGAGAGATAATGCAGATTTGATCGATCACACTTATGAACTTAGTGAGGATGAATTGAGAATTAATGGTTTCTTTTTGGCTGATATAAGCAATAGGTTTAGAGAGCAAAAGGTCTATATAGATCTCTATTTACCAGAAGATCAAGTGATATACTTAGATAGTTCAACAAAAACTTTTCTTTACGATGTAGATAATGTTCAAAGTATTTACGACGATGATATGGTCAGGCATTATTTTAAAATGACCGATGTCGGACTTAGTTGCCTTGATTGTAATGATGAAGAGATCAACATTGGTCATGAGGATGATTCCTTTAAAATGAAAATAGACGAAGGCGGTGTACATATTGAAATTCAGGAAGATGGGAAGGAAAAATCTGAAGTGAAAATTGATCGCACAGGAGTCATAGTTAAAAGTAGTCAAGACAGTATTTAAGAATTTATTATCATATATATAAAATACAATTAAGTGTAACGGACCCTGCTATAGAGGAGTCTTATAATTAATAGTCTATTTCAAAAATCTAAATCATGAAAAAAATTATCAAACTATCAAGTATTTTATTTCTCATCTTCAGCATGACCTCTTGTATGCTTGATGGAGTCAGGGGAGATGGAAATGTAGTTACCAAAAAACGAAAAATATCAAATGACTTTGTACGTATTAGCGCCAGCAGGGGCCTTGATGTGTATATAACCAAAAGCAAAAATATTTCTTTGGAAGTAGAGGCCGATCAGAACCTCCATGAACTCATCGAAACAGAAGTGAAAAACGGGACCTTATATATTACTGCCAGTAAGAATATCCATATGGCCAGTGCCAAGAAGATACATGTTTCTGCAGATAATATTAACGAGATTCAAGTGAACAGTGGTGCTGAAGTTTATTCAGAAAACACTTTTTCTTCTGAGAGACTTGTTTTAGGCGTCAGTAGTGGGGCTCATGCAAAAATGGACCTCAAAGTAGGAGATCTCACATGTGATAGCTCAAGTGGTGCTGGAATTGTGTTGAGAGGTGAGGCTAACAATTTTACAGTTTCCTCCTCTAGCGGGAGTGATATTTCAGCCTATGAACTTAGGGCGAAAAATTGTACGGCAAAAGCCAGCAGTGGCTCTGACATAAAGGTAAATGTAAGTCAGCGTTTTGACGGAAATGCGAGTAGCGGTGCAGATATAAAATTTAAAGGAAATCCTGAAAAAATTCATAAAAATGATAACTCAGGAGGAAGTGTAAGACAGGTTAACAGTTAAGCTGTTATTTATGTTGAAGTATTTAAAATCACGTCTTTGGCGTGATTTATATATTTACGACCTATGGGAATTCGTTTATCAGTCACCAAAACAGAGTTTCCTTCAAGAGCCTGAATTTTATCCAGTGCCACAGTAAATGACCTGTGAATCCTTAGAAACTGGCTATTCGGTAATTCTTCAGTTATACCTGATAAGGATTTATGCGCCAGATAATCTCCAGATTTGGTAAAAACCTTGATATAATCCTTCAGGCTTTCTATGAAGTAGATATCTTCAAATTTAATTTTAATCAGCTTTTTGTCAACTTTTAAAAATATAAACGATTTTTCTGCTGTCGGCCGTGCAGCCTCAGTTGATTGCTTACTCATCATTTTCTGTGACAGCTTGTTGATGGATTTTAAAAATCTTGTAAATGGAACAGGCTTCACCAAATAATCAAAAACGTCAAGATCAAAACTCTCTACAGCATATTCGCGATAGGCCGTTGTGATGATAAAATAAGGACTTGCATCAAGGCTTTTGATAAAATCCAAACCATTCATTTTTGGCATGTTGATATCGATAAATACGGCATCTACATCACCATTTTCAATTAAAGATAAGGCATCAAGTGGATTGGTGTAGCTACCCAAAAGCTTCATATTTGAAAATTCTTTCAGATGCGTTTCAATGACCTCTGCTCCCAAGGGTTCGTCGTCTATTATAATGCATTTAATCTTCATACAAGGGTAGTTTCAAATTCACGCTATATTCATTTCCTTTAGACTTTGTTTTTAAACTATATGCCGAGCCATAAAGAAGTTGCAGTCTTCGTTTTACATTTTCAATTCCAATACCATGCTTAGTGGCTTTATCGTCGTTTTTAACGAAGTTATTCCTAACAGTAAAGTAAAGGAAATTGTCTTTAACAGCAAAGTCAATAAAGACTTTTATATCGTCATGATGATTGGTGCCATGTTTAAAACAATTTTCTAAAAAGGGAAGAAACAAAAGGGGAGGAATCTCGATATCATCTATGTTGCCTTCAATGCTGATCTCAGATTTTACTCTGTCACCATATCTTAATTTTTCAAGTTCTAAATAGCTGTACAGATAGTTGATAGATTTCATTAAACTAATTTTAGGTTCTTTGACCTCATACAATACGTATTGCATGATCTCAGAGAGTTTCATGACCACATTTGGTGCATTGGGTGATTTTTTAATAACCAAAGCATATAAATTATTCAGCGTGTTAAAAAAGAAATGTGGTTGAATCTGGGATTTTAAAAAATTTAGTTCCGTCTCAAGTTGTATTCTTTGGAGGTCATCATTGCGTTTTTTTTCATTTACCCAATCGTAGGTCAATTTGATTGCTGATACCAGGGCGATGACGTAGATAGCACCAATAACCAATTCTACAATATGAATAACCGTAAAAGGTTCTTGATTACCCTGAGCTTCCGGCCATATGTTCTCAGTAACCAGGATATAATTGAGCCCTGTTCTTGTTAAATAGAAAAGCACCAGTGAAAAGGTAAATAAAAGAAAAAATTTCAGGTATTTTTTTTTGAGTATATATCTGGGAATCAGGTAGTAGATGGTAAAATAGGTGATAATTATATTCAGTGGAAATTCAATCAGATTCGATTTCAAGGAATACCAATAGTCATTGTTGATCGTAGCGAACCTGAAAAAATTGAAAATGAAATAGACCAACCAGAATAATAGGTGGTACCTGATAGGAATTCGAAATTCAGAAAAAAGTTTTTTGAACATGATTCAATACTTTTGGCATCAGTTTGCTACTGTTTTGGTTAGTAGCTATCTTACAAAAATGAAGACAAAATGGTTTGTCCAAATGCGCTTACATTGATGAAAAGTCAGCTAAACGAACAACTAAGGTCCGGCAACCAATTCGATAAATTGTATATAATCATCATTCTTTGCCGCAAGAATGTATGTTTTACCCTTTATACTGATCATGGTCATGTCTTTGGTATCACCAGGAATGAATAAGCCGCTTTCTGTTGGCGCTATGGCTTTAAATTGACCATTACCATCCCCTTCAAGGAAAAGTCCAAAACCGGCATCATTTCGAGGTGTTTCAACTTCTGATCCATATAAATTTCCTGCAATAACCACATCCAGATGTTGATCTTTGTTAAAATCTTTGACCAGGATTTGATTAACGCTTGATAGTTGAGACATATTTGGTAGATTATGCCTTATGAATTCTCCGTCTTTATTTTCAAGATAAATACTGGCAAATGATTTGACCTGGTAGTGTAAAGCACTTTCAAGTGATTTTTTTGTGTACACATCTTCTAAGGTTGCTACGGCAAAGGCATCGTAATCTTTGAACTTTTTCTTGATACCCGGAATTTGGTCAGAGGAGCATTGACGACCCCTTACAGGAAATTTCTCTCCTTCATCATAATAGCTAAGTACAATATCATTTGATTGGTTCTTGTCGAAGTCATTGAGGTATATATCAAAAGTTTCTTCCTCGTTTGCCTTATATTTATAATTCAAACCAAGATTTCCTACGATAAAGTCTATATCACCGTCCTGGTCAAAATCACCTTCTTCAATGCTGAACCACCAACCTGTGGCATCAGTCAGGTTTAATTTATCGGTAATATTTTCAAAACTGCCCCTGTTGTTTCTGAATACGGTAATTGGCATCCATTCACCAACTACAATAAGATCTACCCATCCGTCATTATCGTAATCGGTCCAGCTGGCATCAGTAACCATACCGAGATCAATAAGACCCGGAGCAATGGTTTCTGTTACATTGACAAACTTGGGATGCCCTTTTGTACTTACGTTTTCAAGTATATAGCTAGAAGTGGGCATTGGATAATTTTTTGGAATAAGCCTTCCTCCAACAAACAGATCAAGGTCACCGTCTTTGTCATAGTCAAATTTCTGCACCCTTGAACCACTGATGAGCATTTCTGGCAGGGCAGAAGCAATTTTAGATAAGTTGCCACTACCATCATTGAGATACAATCGATCTTGTAAGAGCTCAGAGTTATAGTCCAATTCGCTTCCTCCGCTTACTACGTACAAATCATTGAATCCATCTCCATCTGCGTCAAAAATAAGGCTACTTAAATCTTCTCGATCGCTGTCATCATCAATATCAGCGAAATGTTGTCTTTCAAATCCACCAGCCTTTTGATAATAAACAGCCGTTTGGTTATTATGTGCACCTCCAATCACAAAATCCTCCAATCCGTCGCCGTTCAAATCGCCTACACTGGCTCCCGGGCCAAAAGTGGACATTTTATGAGGTAACAATACCTGATCTTTAAAATCATCGTATTCGTTCTCCACATGTTTGTGTTTCACTACAATTGATGGGTCGTTTTCTGTTTTAAATAAAGGAGTAATATCAGTTAGTAAGGGCTTATCATCATAACTGGCATTCTTGTAATCAATCGTTAGGAATTGATTTTTATCAATATTTTTCAGGACCTCTGTTTTTCCGTCGGGCCAAATGATTTTAATTTCATCAGCCTGAACAGCGTTTCCGATACCAAAATGTAATTGTGGTGCTACAGAGGATTGAAAACCTCTGGTTAAGGTCATTTCCTGAAACTGGGTCACCTCATTCGCTGTAATCAGGGCTTTCACCCCTAAGCCCGATGTGTTCTTATCCGGCCCCTTGAAATTCAAAGTCATAAAATTGTTATAATCTGAACTGAAATTCTCAAAAATAGCTGCCTTATCATCAATGTTATTGATCACGATCTCCAGATCTCCGTCATTATCTAGATCAGCATATAGGCAACCATTAGACCAACCCATAAATTCCAGGCCCCACTCCTCATTCATTTTATCAAAGGTGAGATCTCCGTTATTTCGAAACACAAAATTGTCGATCTTTTCGGATGGAATAGCCAGTGATTTTTCAAGAAATTGATCTCGAGTGATCCTTTCTTCCTTCAAGTTATTAAAATAGTCTTTATTGTTGATCTCTCTGCGCGTTCCATTTGATATAAAAATGTCTTTCCAGCCATCGTTATCAAGGTCAGCAAATAAAGGTCCCCAACTCCAGTCTGTAGTCGCTAATCCTGCAATCCTGGCAACATTGCTAAAGGCAGGCAGGGAGTCTTTTACATTGCCATTGTTCATTTGCAGTTGATTCTGCATATATTGAAAATGAAATCCTGCATTCACAGTTGCCCAGAAAAGCTCAGGGTTCATTCCTGCCATATTGGCTTTGGAACGTCTGTTGTTTCCAGGTGTCATATCCATTTGGATAATATCCAGTAGTTGGTCGTTGTTAAAATCGGCAATATCAACGCCCATACCATAAAGGGCAGTTTGTTTGGTAAGTTCTTTTGAATGCTCACTAAAAGTACCGTCACCATCATTGATCAACATATAATCAGGAACATTGAAGTCATTGGAAATATATAAATCAGGCCAACCATCCCCATTGATATCTCCAACGGTAGCACTGTTGGTCAGGCCGAAAGATCTGATCTCAGCATCGGCAGTTACATCAGTAAAGGTATCACCGTCATTTCTAAATAATTTATCTGTTTCAAAATCTTTTGGATTGCCCATTTTATAGGCATAGAAATTATTAGGCGCATCGAAATTAGTGGGAGGGTAGTTGGCTACATAAAGATCGAGGTCCCCGTCGAGGTCATAATCAAAAAAGGTAGATTGAATTGTATTACCTATATCGGATACACCATAAGATTCAGCCTTTTCGGTGAAAGTCATATCACCATTGTTGATAAAAAGTAAATTTCCTTTGGGTGCAAATTTCCCTGCTACGGAACAGTATATGTCAAGATAACCATCATTGTTAACATCTGCCATGGTGACCCCTGTGAACCAGCGTTCATCTCCGGCTACACCAGCTGATACAGAAATATCTTCAAATTCAAGGTTTCCTTTGTTTAAGTAGAGCTTGTTCTCAACCATATTTCCTGTAAAATATAAATCGATCAAACCATCATTATTGATGTCACCGGCAGAAACGCCACCACCCATATAGATATAAGCATACCCAAGGTAATTCAGTGAATCATTTTCAGTTAAATTATTAGAGAAATTGACAGCGCTCTTTTCAGCGCTCAATGTCCTAAATAGTTTAGCCTTACTTTCAGTCTTTGGTTTGGAGCATGAGAAAAGTAAAGTGCTGCTCAGTAGAAAAACGAATAAATTTTTCATGTGTGTTACAGGTTTTATTTGGGGCATAAAAATACAAAAACAGAGCATTAAATAATGCTCTGTTTTAGTTAAATTAAGATAAAATTATCCTTGTTAATTCCAATCAGGATTTTGCGACAATGTACCACTACTTTGGTCAATTGCAGCAACAGGTACTGGGAACAAGTTATGCTTGCTCGAGGCACCTTGCCATTTTGGTCCAATGTTAGGAATTGTTCTTGCCTCGTTATCAATATAATCATTCATAGTTGCTGGCAGGTTACCCCATCTTCTAAGGTCAAATAAACGCTGACCTTCCATCGTTAATTCTAATCTTCTTTCCATTCTAACAGCTTTAATCGCTTCGTCAGTAGATGTGAAAGAGCCGTATAATGAAATTTCATAGTTAGCAGCATCAGATCCGTTAGCAGCCTTTTTAGTTGCACTGTTGATTGCTCTCTGTCTAACTTGATTCACATAAGTAAGCGTTTTATCAGTTGCACCAGTTTCGGCAGCAGCTTCTGCAGCCATCAATAATACATCAGCATATCTGATAAAGTGATAGTTAATCCCAGAACGTTGTTCACCCCAGTTTCCTGCACCTACTTGAGAATCTTCTCCGGCCCAATAAACACTTTTAACACCTAAATATGGACCTGAAATATCAGTAAATCCAGATCTAACCCAATCTTTACCTGGGTTGATATCCCAGTTGTTGTAATTAATACCACGTCTTCCAGCAGTAAAATCAACTCTAGGATCTAATGTGCCAGTGTGCATTGTAAAAGGATCCGCACTTGGGATACCAGCGTCATTGGCTACATCTGTGTCATTAAAAGTATCCAATAATGGTAAACCACCACTGGTTTGGAAAGCATTCACAGCATCTTGTGAAGGCATATAAAATCCACAACACCACTCATTAGGTCCTTGGTAATTCAAAACACCTCCTTGGTTACCATTTGGTGCAAACGCGCCTCCAACTGGACTAAATTCAATGGCAAAAACCGCTTCTGGTCCACCTTCTCCAGCTGTTCTGAAGTTATCAATGAATTCAGGTAGTAAAGAATAAGGTCCACTGTTGATCACAGTTTCAAGATATCCTAGTGCACCACCGAAATCTCCCTGGTATAATTTAGATTTCCCTAAATAAGCAGTAGCAGACCAACTTGTAGCTCTTCCTTTATCTGATTGCACATCAGGAAGGTTGGCAACTGCATATTCAAAATCTGCATCAATAGCTGCCCACAATGGAGTTCCGTTCGGAATTGCGAATTCTGTATCCAAATAATTTTGATCACTGATATAAGGTGCATATTGACCCCACATGATTTGCAATTGGAAATAATAGTGAGCTCTTAAAAATCTTGCTTGTGCCAATTGGTTTTGAAACGTGATTTCTCCATTTTCAGCGCCAGCGATCAATGCTATAACAGCATTGGCTCTGTTGGCACCAACATATAAAGCCCTCCATTTAGTAAACAAATACGCATTTCCAGTTTGCCAGTCAAACATTTCCAACAAATATAAAGTTTGCTGATCACCATCATTACTTCCTTTATGGGCTTCGTCTGAAATGACGTCCATCCACCAATTATCTCCAGAAGCTTCCCATCCTCCAGTGGCATTAGAAATACCATCTAAAGTACTGTAAGCGGCAGTTAACAAAAAGTTAACCCCGTCTGCATTCGCTAACGCACCAGGATTTAATGTCCCGATCTCGATCGTTTCGCTAAATTCCTCGCTACAGCCTAATACACTTATTAGCAGTAGCATTATATAAAATATTCTGTTTTTCATTTTTTAAAATTTAATATTTAAACCAATAGTAAATATCTGCGACAGAGGATAGGTTCTACTATCAATCCCCATGTTTAAGTTCTCAGCTTGACCACCAATAGATCTTGGTAAAATTTCTGGGTCAATACCGTTATAACCAGTAACTGTAAACAAGTTAGTTCCTTGCAAATAGATTCTGAAATTTTGCATACCCATTTTATCCGTTGTTACAGAAGGTAAAGAATAACCTACTTGTAGGTTTTTCAATCTAAAGAATGAACCATCTTCAACAAAGTAATCATTGGCATTTACTTCAACTCCTTTCAAACTGTTACTTAATGCCGGTAGTGAGGCATTTGTATTATCAGGTCTCCAAGAATCTAATACAGCTGTAGTTCTGTTTCCGTTAGGGAAGTTAGGGAAGTTAAATATCTGATTGTGATTGTAGATATCATTTCCTTGCGAACCGTTAAAGAACATAGTAAAGTCAAATCCTTTATAACCAGCATTTAAGTTCAAACCGTAGATAAAGTCAGGATGAGGACTACCAATTTTAGTTCTGTCATCATCATTCACAACACCATCTCCGTTCACATCTTCATAAACCCATCTTCCTGTGTCATCAAATCCTGCAATTTTACGACCATAGAAATAAGAAATAGGCTCTCCTTCTGAAGTTCTAGTATAAGCTCCAGCCCAACTAGTTAAAGCATTACCATTAATAGGCGTTCCGTTAACCAATGAAGTAACTTCATTTCTATAGTGAGAAAGGTTAAAATTAGCACCAAAACTAAGACCATTGTCCCAAGTATTGTTATAACCAACTGACCAGTCAACACCAGTATTCTTAACTTCACCTAAGTTTACAAACGGTGGTGGAGCTTCTGGACCTGTAGAAGGTATCAAGTTACTGTTTCTTGCAAATAATCCATCAGTAATAATTTGATAGAATTCAACAGAGGTTGTTAACTTGTTGCTGAAAAAATCTAATTCAAAACCTACGTTAGTAGTAACACTTTTCTCCCAAATTAAATTTGGATTTCCAATAGCCTGAAGTACTGCACCTGCTGAAGCATTTCCTGCACCAGACCATACATAGTTACCAGTATCAAGGTTAAACTCGTATAAAGTTTGCGTAGGGTTGTTTACGGGTAGATCTTGACTACCTAACTGACCCCATGAAGCTTTTAGTTTCAAACGATTCAATACACCAGAATTATTAAACCAATCTTCGTTACTCGCCACCCAACCTGCGCTGAATGATGGGAATACATCTGATTTATTATCTCCGGCAAAACGGGAACTCTTATCATAACGTAAAGTTGCAGTAAAGAAATACTTTTGCATATAGTTATAATCAGCAGAACCAAATACAGACCACAAGGTATTTCCATTTGCATAAGCAAAGTCAACAACAGGACTACCAAATCCATTTCTTAACGTATAAAATTCAGGAGTCTCATTGAAATAGTCAGTATTAGTTACCCCTTTTCCTTTGTTCTGGTTTTCAACAGCCTCCGTTGCAACAAATACATTAAGGTTGTGATTATCAGCAAAGGTATTTCTGTACATTAACATGTTTGTCCATGTCCATGAAGTAAAAGTCTGATCTTCCTCTGTCAGAACATTTACAGCTTTTGGTTCACCATGCTCAGGATCTAATGGATTAAAAGTTCTTTGATCGAATACACCGATAGAACCTGCAAATGTAGTCTTAAAAGTCAATTTGTCGGTAATATCGTAAGAAGCATAAACATCTCCAAAAATTCTCATATTTCTAATATAGTTTTCCCTTGCTCTATACGCTAGTGCATAAGGCTGTCTTGAGTTAGAAAGATCCGTTTGATTACTACGAGTTCCGGCAAGGTTTCCATCCGTATCATAAACAGAAAGTAATGGAGTCGATCTAAGTGCCGCTTCTAATGCTTCACCATCTCCTTGTTGCTGTGTTGTATACGATACATTTAAGTGTTGACCAATTTTTAACTTTTCAACAGGCTTAAATTCGTTATTAACTTGCATACTGGCTTTAGCAAAACCTGTGTGCTTTACAACACCACCTCTGTTCAAATAATTTACAGACATAAATGACTTACTGGTTTCAGTACCACCAGCCAAAGATACCGTAGCTGATACTGTTGGAGCAACTTGTGTGATTTCATCCCACCAATTTGTTCCATTAGGCTTCACAGGTACCGTAAGGCCTTCACCGCTTGATCCATCTAAATTCAATACAGCTGGAAGTACAGGTCCACTAGGGTCATTCCCATATTGAACATGACCTCTAAAGTCACCACCATCACTGATCACATCATTTGTATAACCTTCCCACAACATGTCCGCATGCTGTTGTAAATTTAACATTGAAGGTAAACCAATAGCAGAGGCAACACCTGTATAAATATCAACTGTCACAGTTGACTTTTGCATATTATAACTACCAGATTTAGTCGTTACAATAATAACTCCATTCGAAGCTCTTGATCCATAAATTGCAGCAGCACCATCTTTCAATACGTTCATCTGATCGATGTCACCTGGATTGATAGAAGTAAGTATGTTTGCATCAGTAGTCTGTACTCCGTCAATAATATAAAGAGGACCAGTTCCGTTTGTAGAACCAATACCACGAATATTTACATTCGGCGCAGCACCTGGATTACCATTACTCACCACCTGTACACCTGTTACCCTACCTTGTAGCGCTTCAGCTGCATTCACTAGTGGCACTTTTAGTGCTTCATCCATATCAACAGAAGCAACAGAACCTGTAATGTCTCCTCTTGTCTGTTGAGAATAACCAACAACAACTACTTCTTCAAGGGTATTGTCCCCACCCTCAAGACTTATGTTGATTACAGAATCGCTACCTATTGTAGCAGAACCTGTTGTCATTCCAATAAAGCTAAACTCAAGTACGTCACCTTCATTGGCTTCAATGGAATAATTTCCATCGAAATCACTAGTAACACCGTTAGAGGTGCCCTTAACAACTACAGTTGCTCCTGGCAGTGGGCCATCAGCATCTGAAACTGTTCCTGTGATCGTCTTTTGAGCCATAGTAAAACTACAAGTCATGAAGATCCCCAGAATGATTAAACTTTTAAATAATTGTTTTCCCATAATAAATAATTATTAATTAATAAATTGATTGTAAGCGTACGGTTTTTTTTGAAAAAACCGCCAAAAAATATTTTCATGCATAATGATAGAAGTTTATACTGTTTTTCTATAAATTAATATACATATAACTTAATACGTCCCATCAATAACATTTATTTAACATTAAATATGTTATCAGCTCCGAAACGTTAATTTTTCCTTAATATTTCGAGGGGCAATATATAAATTTTTATTTATTTAATTGTAATACAATTCTGTCCAATTTCAATATCATTATGTTCTTAAATTCGACAGGGTGGCTTTCACTTTGTAAAGAGAAATAACCTCCATTTAATTCTCTTCCTTCAAACTCAGTTAATGTATTGTATTCACCTCCTATAATAGGATGGTTATATTCCAATACTTTTTCACCATTAAT
>RCNE010000004.1_pt1 | contig 77641 bp, 63 predicted proteins | sample 2041361 | NCBI WGS metagenome assembly RCNE01 (sample SAMN09708229, study PRJNA481090) | Marine sediment metagenome, whole genome shotgun sequencing project. | reverse complement strand
GCTGAATTTAATTTTTTAGCTTTTGCCAAAGGAAGTAATGCCAATTGAATTGCTGTAGCAAAACAGCCTGGATTCGCAATATACTGCGCATTCTCTATCTGTGTTTTGTTGAGTTCTGGCAGGCCATAGATAAACTGCTTTCCCTCAAAACTGGCATCGGCTTGTAGTCTAAAATCAGTACTCAAATCTATTATTATTGTACCATTTGAAAAGGAATATTCCTTTAAGAATTTCGTGGAATTTCCATGCCCCAAACAGAGAAATACAACATTCACATTTAAGTTTACGGCTCCAGTAAAAGTCATATCGGTTTGTCCCAATAAATCGGGATGTCCAGATACCAATGGTTTTCCTGAACGTGTGGTGCTATACACAAAATCGATTTCTGTTGCAGGATGCTGCAATAGAATACGAATCAGTTCCCCACCCGTATATCCTGAACCTCCAATTATGCCTACTTTAATCATTAGTACTGTTTTAAGTCATTCCCGCACAGGCGCGAATCAGTTTGCTGTTTTCCAAATGTTTGTTTTGCCTTTTGGATTGAGGTTATGGTCTTTACACCTCCCTTAGTCTCTCTTTTTCAGAAGTGAAACGCTATGTTTCAAAATATCATTTCATCTAACATCTAATTATTCACATGACCATAAATCTTACCGGCGTTGGATTGTATTTTGATAAAACCCTTTGCTTCGTCGGCGGTCCATCCTTTGTTTATCTCGCCATAGCTTCCAAAAGATGCGTTCATCAAATCATGTGGGGATGAAATGCCGTTAAGCCTGAACTGGAAAGGATAGAGGCTTATGAAGACATCGCCCGAAACGGTTTTTTGTGTATCCGATAAAAACGCTTCTATGTTTCGCATTACCGCATCCAAATAATTTCCTTCGTGTAACAGCATTCCATAGAAATTACCTTGTTGCTCTTTTTGGAATTGCTGCCACTTGGTAAGGGTATGCTTTTCCAATAAGTGATGTGCCTTAATAATAATCAATGCCGCCGCTGCCTCAAAACCTACTCGGCCTTTTATACCTATAATGGTGTCGCCCACATGGATGTCTCGGCCAATGGCATATTTGCTAGCCATAGCTTCCAGTTTTTCAATGTTGTTTACCGGAGTATCATTTTCCCCATCTATAGCCACCAATTCTCCTTTGTTAAACGTAAGCTTTACATCAGATGGTTCTTTTTCCTTTAGCTGACTAGGGTAGGCACTATCTGGTAATGGTTTTTCTGAAGTTAATGTTTCTTCACCGCCAACAGAGGTTCCCCAAAGTCCTTTGTTGATGGAGTATTTAGCCTTTTCCCAAGGATAATCTACTCCGTTCTCCTTTAGATAGGCAATCTCTGTTTCTCTGGATAACTTGTTGTCTCTTATGGGAGTTATGATTTCTATTTCTGGAGCAATGATTTGGAAAATCATATCAAAGCGCACTTGGTCGTTTCCTGCACCTGTACTGCCGTGGGCTATATATTTGGCGCCTACTTCCTTGGCATAGTTCACAATTTCAATGGCCTGCACGATACGTTCAGCACTTACCGATAAAGGATACGTGTTGTTCTTTAGAACATTTCCAAAAATCAAATATTTTACTACTTTTTCATAAAAGGTCTGCACGGCATCTATAGACGTATAGGATGTTGCTCCAAGTTCCAAGGCTTTTTGCTCTATACTTTTTATTTCTTCCAATGAAAATCCACCAGTGTTCACGCTTACCGCATGTACCTCGTATCCTTTTTCTTTACTTAAATATTTGGCGCAGTAACTGGTGTCCAATCCGCCGCTGTAGGCTAAAACAAGTTTTTTCATAATATTGTTATTTTCATTTCAGTTTTGAGTTCAGAGTTATGAATAGTTGTAACTTATAACGTATAGCTATACCCTCGTAACTACTTTTTAGTTTTCTTCAAAAACAAACTCTCCTTTATACTTCTTAATCTTTTAAATGCCTTCCCATTAAGGTTCTCTTTTTTCGATTCAGGTTTTGCTTTTGGGTCGTGTAACATGCCTGTACAAAGACATAGTTTTTGTTCTGTACGGGTAAGAATATCAAAATTTTTACAGGTTTGACAGCCTTTCCAAAATTCCGGATCATCCGTTAGTTCGGAAAAAGTAACCGGTTTGTAACCAAGCTCGTAGTTTATTTTCATTACTGCAAGTCCTGTGGTAATACCAAAAATCTTGGCATCGGGAAACTTCTCTTTACTGAGTTCAAAAACGCGTTGTTTTATTTTTTTTGCCAGCCCTTGTCCTCTAAAACTGGGATGTACGATAAGGCCAGAATTAGCAACATATTTTCCATGCCCCCAGACTTCAATATAACAGAAACCGGCGAAGATTTCGCCATTCAAGGCAATAACAGCATTACCATTTTGTAGTTTTTTTTGTATATAATCTGGTGTACGTTTGGCTATTCCTGTCCCTCGGACTTTTGCTGATTCCTCAATGGTATCGCAAATAGCTTGGGCGTATTTAAAATGTGATTCGTTAGCAACAACAAGTTTCATTGCTATAGGGTTTTAGAAAGTAAAAAATAAATTGATTTTGCTTGTGCGGAAATGGACTCACCTATTTCCATAAATAGTTTATACCCTTACGGGCGACGGCGGCATACGCGAACAAAAGTAACGACCGGAATAGAAATCCAGGTAGAAGTATATAAATGTGCTTTTGTTGTCATTATAAATCAAAAGTACAATTATTATCGAATTATCCTAAAGGAGATCAAAAAAAATACAAATAGTTTAGGTTTTGTTACGATGCATGCCAATTTCATAAATTAAATATCCAAATACTACACAATACTCAATAGTTAGTAGTCCTAAATGTTCTCTGAAATCGATTTGGGAGTAGGCAAAATAACTCAATACTACAGCTGCCGACCATACTATTGCGTATCTATATGTTGTGAAAATAGAAAGCGTTACTAAGAAAATAATGTACCATGGATGTACGGTAGCCGATAAGAAGTAATATAGGGTAAGTACCCATAACATTGAAGATATTAAAACACCCAAGTCTTGGTTCTTTCTAAGAAAAGTGAAAAGAAGGACGATACCTACGGTAAGAATAGGTGTAATTTTCCCATAGGTTTTAATAAGTTCCCATGGTTTGGCATCAAACTGAATTGCAATTTGCTTAACTCCATTATAGAATCCTGCATTAAATTCAAAGTTGGAGAACCAGAGTCCTATTGTTTGTGAATAATTATGGATAAAATCTGATGTGTAAAAAGGGGCGAACAATAGCAGAGAGGTCAGTCCTATTATACTATAGAAAAGAATGCTTTTTTTAAAATTGAAATGTTTTAAGAACAGTGGTAAAAATAATAAAGGCACCAATTTAACCGATATGGAACAGGCGAGAACCACAGCGGCCCATTGCCATTTATTTACAGATAACAAATACAAGGACCACACGAAAAAGAATAGCATAACACCCTCAAAATGAAGATTTCCTGTGAGCTCTATAATCACCAAGGGATTTAGGAAATACCAAAAAATTAAGTGCGGGGATTGGTTGAGTCGCTTCAATAATTTACGTCCAAAATAGAAGATACCTATGTCTGCTAGTAGGATGATTCCCCGTAGCGCAATTATAGAACCTAAGACGCTCTTTCCGCCTAAGATGGTAGCCAAGGCAAAGAAGAATTGGTTCAAAGGAGGGTAGTTGCTAAAATGTCTAGCACTTAAACTTCCCATACCTTCATAGAGTTGTTGCGCGTTTTGGATGATTAGTTTTGGTTGTGAAATAAGGTTTTTGGGAACTTCTACATAGGGGTTTATTAAATTTCGAACCAGTTCCCCGTCCCATATAAACCGATAAAAATCTTGTGAGAGGTTGGGTTCCATAAACAGAAATACAAGCCGCGCTAGGATACCGATTCCAAAGAGTAACTTAAAATTCCATTTCTCGAACTGTATTATTTTATAACACAAAAAGAACAGTGCGGCAAAAAGGCTTAGGAGTTTTGGAAAATCGGTTCGCTCCAAATGGTATGCAAAAGTGTAATAGAAAATGATGCTTAATAGGGCCAGTAGAAGCGATACCTTATGGAGTTTCAGGTATGTGATAGGACTATTGGCCATTAAATTGGGTTATTTGTGTCGGTGAATTTAATATTTTTTACCTCTTGAAAATTTACCGTTCCATCATTTTACCCAAAAGTTCCTTCATCATTTTTGCAGCCAGGTAAGCAGTCATATCTTGAAAATCCCTATCTGGATTATACTCTACGATATCGGCCCCAACGACCTCTGTATTTATATTTTGTATGATATCAATGACTTGTCTGGAAGATAATCCGCCTGGTTCGTTATGCGAAACTCCTGGCGCATAGGCAGGGTCAAATCCATCCATATCAAGAGAAATATAAAGGGGATTTTTAAATTCGGGGAGGGACATAGTATCTAAATGTCGCATTTCCTGAATTTCAACCTTGTATTTTTTTGCTTGTGCTGTCTGATGAGGATTTAAGGTTCGGATGCCTACCTGAACCAAGCGTACGGCAAAACCATTCTCCATGATACGAGCAAAAGGGCAGGCGTGAGAATACGGGTCACCTTCATATTCGTGGTATAGGTCTGCATGTGCATCAATATGTAAAATATCCAGTTTTGGGTAGTGGTCGTGATAGGCCTTAATAATAGGAAAGGTGACCGAATGATCTCCTCCTAAAGAAAGTATCTTATTTTCTGTTTTTAAGTGGTCTCGGGTAATTTTTTCAATATCAAAATATTCTTTTATTTCAAAATCGCCTTTGTCGGTAATACCTTCGTTTTCTATAGAAAAACCACTTTCTGAGCATAAGTTCATGGAATCGCTGTATAGTGCTTTCCGTATTAAAGTTGGTGCTTTTGCCGGTCCGCTTTGAAAAGAGGATTTGGCGTCCCATTGTAAGCCTTGTATGTTTATTTTAGTCATTTTTTATTTTTATTCTAAAAATGGAAATTCGGAGTTTTCGTGTGTTCTTGAAAATAGATGGACTGGATTACTTTATTTAAGCTTTCTGAGATTATCGTTGTATCAATTTTAGCTCCTCCCACGTAACAAAACGAATATCTTCTTCATCAAATAGCGATTTGTTTTTTGGGTCGGTAAAAAAATCGGTATCTATTTGTCGCCATTCTGCGCCAAAATTCGGGTGATTTATGGTAACAGCTTTCATTTCCATATCATCATACGCTGGGTGAAGTAGGAACACATTAAGTCCGGGAACCAAGTTGCCGGCCACTTTTGCATAGTATTCGCTTAGGGTACCCGCTTTAAAGAGGTCAAAGTTGCCAATGTGGATTTTTTGCGTGGTCAAATCTTCTGGTTTTATGATTTGTGTTGGATTTAACCCAACCATAGAAAGTAACTCTCTGCTTACCATAATAGGGAGATTATATGTTTTTCCTAGATTTCTGTAGGCCTCAAAAAAATGGGCATGCGCACCAACACTGTACATGTGAACATCTAAATGTGTTGGTTCTAATCCGAATTTCAATGCTTTTTGTATTTGCGCATCCAACTCTTTGGCTACATGTTCTGGCTTGGCATTCTTTTTAAGTTCTTCACGAGTTTTGTAGAAATGTCCGTTTTCATCTACCAAACTGGGTACCTCAGATAGCGGTGAAACGGGTCCGAATTTATACTTTTCCCACTCGCAGGTTAAGGTTAAGTGTATGCCATAATCATATTTTGGGTTGTTCTTTGCAAAAACAGCTATTTCATAATACCAAGGGCAGGGGACCATAATGCTGTAGGAATTAACGATTCCCGTTTCAAGACATTGGATAGTAGCCCTGTTATGTGAGTGTGAAAGTCCAGCATCGTCTGCATGAATAATGAGTAGTTTGGTATTTTCGGAATACCCTAGATGTTGTGCAGTGTTCATTTTCTATAGTTAATGTCTAAGATACTAAAATAGTGTTGATTTTGTCTTTCGTAGATTAGGGTATTATAACAGTACTTTACCATTGCCAAATCAGTAGTAATTTATAACGAAGCCAGCAGAAGTGCTGTAGCAAAAGCAGCGTATATTTAATTTATTTTTTACCACACTACTTCATTAGCTTTTTGTTATTTCTTGAACTATCCGATACGCTGAAGAAACTGCGCCGTCCATATAACCCGCAAATTCTGTAGCTGATTCGGAGCTGGAAATAAACAAGGTGTCATCAAAATAGGACTCCCTAAAAATTGGATTCCCATTATTTTGATGTGGATAAAGAAAAGTTTCAGAGGGTTCAAAGGTGTTTTTTTCTTTACTCCAAACACATTCTCGATAACTCGTAAACCCTTCAGCTTCGACCCCAAATATTTTTTTTATCTGGTTGATTACATGCTCGCGTCGATCTGTATACGTAAGATTCTTTAAGGAGGAATCTATAAATCCGCAAAGCGCATATTTGGACCTTTCGTGATTGCTATGGTCATATAATTCTGTGATTGGCCCCGAATTGCTGAATAAAGTGCTAGGGATATTTCCTATTTTCCAGAAAGGTTCATCATACGAGAGTGCAATTTTAATGGAATCTTCCATCCAAGTATGTGTTTGTATGGCAACACCCATTAAATCTGTAGGTAAACCAGGTTCAAATATTATTTTTTTTACCCATAATTTAGGAGGAAGAGCCAAAACTACGGAACGGCTCTCGAAGTTCTTTTCTGCACGTACTTCAACAGTGTTTTTATCAATCTTGATATGGGTTACCGATTGGTTGAAGACGACATCGGTTTGATCTAATTTATGAAGCAATGCTTTTATTAGACTGGACGTACCACCGGAGATTCTGAAACTAGGAGATTGGCTAGGAATTTGAACCAATTGTGCAGGGGAAGCAGCCAAGGTTTCATAGAATACGTTGTTATCTATACGTTGTTCAAAGTGCTCAATTTCCAATTCCTCTAGAAGCCCTATTACGTGGGTATGTTGTTTGGTAAACCAAGTAGCTCCCATATCCAAAGGGGCTTTGTTTACGTCATATATGGTATTGATTCTTCCACCTACCCTATTTCTAGCTTCCAGTATTTTAAATGGAATACCTTCTTTCTTTAAAAGGTATCCGGTTAAAAGGCCTGATAAACCAGCTCCAATTATTGTTATTGACATGTTGTAAAAATTACTTTGAATTGCCTTTGAGAGTCTATGCTATGCAATCAAAAATTGTTTAAAGAGTTGCTTTTTTCTGTTATAAATCTTTTGCAAAACAAAGGCAGTCAGGAATATCCTTTAGTTTACCATATTTTTCAATTGGACGGTAACCATTTCTTTGATAAAGTTTACTTGCTTCAGGTTGCTTAGAACCTGTAAAGAGTATGCATTTAATACTTTCTAGTTCTCTAGACCAGTTTTCTAATTCAGAAAGCATTTTTTCTCCGATTCTTTGGCCTCTCGCGTTGGGGGAAACATACATCCGTTTAATTTCCATTAAATTAGAATCATACTTTGAGATAGCTCCACAACCAATAGGTGTTCCCTCCTTAAAAGCTAAAACGACATATTTTAAACTGGAAATAGCATTAAATTGAGATAGAGAATGCGTATTTCCATCTCTTTGTGCAAGATCTGAATTCAATAATTGCACTAGTTTTTTAAATTCTAGATTTTCTGAATTGGTTCTAATTATTTCAATCATATTTTTTAAATGTTCGTTAAGGCAGATAGTTTAAAACATATAAATATGTGCAAGTTTTAAATCAATGTATTAAAATACAATTTTTCGCTTAAAGCTAATTAAAATCGTACATCAGAAAGTTTTCTATACTTAATCTGTTTATTAAAGTCGTATTTTCAAAAAATGAGTTATAAATCGATAATGGCATAATGGATGATTGTTAAATGCTGTGCGATTTTAAAAATCCAAAGAAAAACAAAAAAAGGATGGCCATTTAGCCATCCTTTTTACAAATAAGATATAATTTTTTAAGCCCTCGCTGTCAAAGATTTAAAGAAGACAAATCCAAACCCTAGGAACAACATAAAGTGGAATGGAAACAATCCAAAATCGTTCAGGGGTATGGCACTATACATTCCAAATAGGAAGTAGACCATCAGGGCAAATTCCAGAATCATGTTAGGAGAAAGTTTCTTTGCCAAATACTTGTTGCCTTTCCAGCTTTCTGTAATATTATTGATATTAAATTTTGGCGTACGTACAAATTCACTTCGTTTCCCCATATGCCCTTCTAGGACAGCAATGGAATTGTGCAGGGAAAACCCTAGTGCAACAGAGAAAAAGGTAAAGAATATCTTTATATACTCCACAAAATTATTAAAGCCGCTACCCTGTATGCTTTTATAGGTAAACCAATAGCAGACGAACAAAATAATCGTACTTATAGTAAATAGGCTCAACAGAGAGAATACCCAATCCAAATGCCCATAGGTATTTTTAATATAAAGGGATGGAATGCTTAGCAAGGCAACTAAAAAGACACATAAAAACATAGAGCTGTTTAACAAATGCATTACGCCATGAAACTTGGTTCTAAACGGAATGTTCTTTGCATTGATAACGCTCCAAACGGTTTTTCTAAAATTCTCGGCACCACCTTTGTTCCAACGGAATTGTTGAGAGCGGGCTGCGCTAATAACCACTGGAAGTTCTGCAGGTGTTTCTACATCTTCCAAGTACTTAAATTTCCAATTTTTCAACTGTGCACGGTAGCTCAAATCTAAATCCTCTGTGAGCGTATCGCCCTCCCAGTTACCAGCGTCTAAAATACATTCCTTACGCCAAATACCTGCTGTACCGTTAAAGTTGATAAAATGTCCTTTGCTGTTACGGCCAACCTGCTCTAAGGTGAAATGTGCATCTAAAGCAAAGGCCTGAATTTTTGTAAGCGTGGAGTAATTGCGATTTAAATGCCCCCAACGTGTTTGTACAACGCCTATTTCTTCGTCTTTAAAATAAATGACGGTCTTTTTTAACCAATCTGGAGCAGGTAAAAAGTCAGCATCAAAAATGGCAATAAATTCACCCTTGGCAATTGTAAGTCCTTCTTTTAAAGCACCGGCTTTGAAACCGCTTCTATCTGTTCTTCTGATGTGCTGTATATCTAAACCTGCCTCTTGTAATTTACGAATGCTTGCCTCGGTATTAATTACGGTATCATCTGTAGAGTCGTCCAATACTTGAATCTCTAATTTACTCTTGGGGTATTCTATTTTCGCGATGTTTTCCAATAAACGATTCATAACATATTCCTCGTTATACACTGGAAGTTGAATGGTTACTATTGGAATCTCCTTAGGATCCATCAAATTGAATTTCGGGGCTGTTTGGTTCTGCCGCTTTTGACTCAAGTAGTTCACCAAAAGATTGAGCTGTGCCAAGCTGTAAAAGAAAATCAACAGTAAAGAAATACTGTAGATTACGATGATAAAGTATGCTAGTGCTAATGCCATATTATTTAATGCTGTATTTGAAAATCCAACCCAATATTTTTATGCCGGCAAATATACTCCCTTTTACGGTGCCAGACACTTTTGAAATACCTATTCTTTTTTTGTAACGTACTGGTACTTCGGTATATGTCATTTTTTTCTTCAAAATTTTCAATTGCATTTCTACCGTCCATCCGTAGGTCTTGTCCTGCATTTCCAATTCTTTGAGCTTTTCGTATTTAATAGCTCTAAAAGGACCTAAATCCGTAAATTTTGCGCCAAAAAACAGTCGCATTAAAAACGTCGCCAACCAGTTGCCAAAAATCTGTTGCGGGGTCATGGACCCTTCTTCGCGCAAACTTTTTTTTCTGGCGCCAACAACAAAATCAAGATTTCTTTCTAAAATGGGAGCTACAACCGTGTCCAGTTCCTCTGGGTAATCGGAATAGTCTCCATCGATAAATACGATAATATCGGGTGCTTTGGACTTTTTATCGATATAATCCAGACCACAAAGGCAGGCGTATCCGTAGCCTTTTCGTTTTTCAGTTAGTACGGTAGCACCAGCTTTTTCTGCATTTATCACCGTATCGTCTATAGAATTGTTATTTACTACAATAATCTCGGAAACTGTTTTGGGAAGCTCGTTTATTACATGGGCTATAGAGTCTGCTTCGTTAAATGCAGGAATTATCACCTTAATGTCTACCATTATTTTAAGTCAGAAATTGAGTTTTCTTTTTTAAAGGCGCCAAAGTTGGACCATTCCTTAATTTTCTTTCCATTATTGTATTTTTCGGCAGAAGTTAATTCGTTATCAATGTACTTTAGGCAATAGCCATTTTTCACCCCTTTATTTAATTGGCATTTATGGTTTATACGGCCTTGCTTATCATAAAATAACCACCAGTTTATTTTCTCTCCGACGGAAAAATGTCCTTCTTGTGTGCGTACTCTGTTGCTGTTGTAGAAATACCAATACTTTTCTTTTTTATCGTATTGGTAATGCCCTTGAGAGGCGATTCTACCGGTTTCGTGATAAAACTTCCAATACCCATTTTTAACATTGAAACGCATCCAGCCTTCCGATTTCAGCGTGCCGTTCTCATGGTAGGTCTTTTGGTAGGTACTATCCTCTGAAGAGAATCCCGTTATAAAAACATATGCGAAGATAATAAGGGTCTTTTGTAACACGGATTCTTTTTTAATAGGTCGAAGTTATTGAAAATTACTAACATTTGTCTTGAATACACTTTGCCAACAAGTTTTTGAAGATGATACAAAAGGCTGTAACAGGGCGTGCTTACCTTTAGGTTAAATTGATTTTTCTATCTATTAAAAATTAGCCCTATTGTCTGGAGATCATACCCTCTTACCTACTTCTCATTCATTAATTCCATTAAATCAACATCATTACCTAAAAGTACTTGGGTAGGATTAATACGGCCTTTTTCGGGACCGTTCTCTAGTTTTAAAACCCCTCTTGGGCACACTGCTGAACAAACACCGCAACCTACACAGCTAGAACGCACTATGTTTTCTCCTTTTTGAGCATACGCACGTACATCTATACCCATTTCGCAATAGGTAGAGCAATTTCCACAGGATATGCATTGTCCTCCATTGGTGGTGATTCTAAAGCGTGATTTAAATCGTTGAACAAAGCCCAAATAAGCGGCTAAGGGACAGCCGAACCTACACCAAACCCTGTTGCCAAAAATAGGATAGAAACCTGTGCCAATGACCCCGGCAAATACGGCTCCAATCAAAAGGCTATAGGCGTTTTGTACACTGGCTGTTTTTAGGCCTAAAACCGTTCCAGTTTCCGCAAAGAAACTGTACAGCGTAAGGCCTGTCATTACCACTGCAAAGACCAAGACACTGTGTACAAGCCAGCGCTCCACTTTCCAAGAAAAGAGTGATTTGCTTGAGTGCTGTCTGTAGGGGTCGCCTAAGGTTTCTGCCAATCCACCACAACCACAGACCCATGAGCAGTACCAACGTTTTCCAAAAAAATAGACCATTACAGGCACAATGACTAAGGTGAGCAAAACACCCCAGAATAATATAAACATCCCAATACCACCGCTATTCAAGAGGGATTTCAGGTTCCATTGGAAAAAGAAATCATAATCTAAAGGGAAAGCGTTCTTGAAATCATAGTAGGGCATTTGTAAACGCACCATAATCTCTGGAATTAAAAAGGCAAAAACGATTTGAAAAAATAATACGGATGTAGTACGTACGATTTGGTAAATGTTGTGACGGTATTTTATATACATACGCACCGCCATTACAGACATTACCGTACAATACATAAATCCATAAACAAACCAGTGTCCAGCAGGATTACCACTTAGACTTTCGCTAATGGGGTCTACTAGATAGGTCCAGTTTACCGAATATTCCGATCTAAAATAGAGCACTAGGTAAAAACTGACTAAAAAGATAAAGACCATCCAGGCAATCCACCCTTGGTTCGTGCTGCTCTGGTGATAAATACCATCATTTTTGATTCCTTTTTGTCCTAGTAACACAACGTTGGGTAATATAAACATCAACGCGCCGATAATTCCTAGGCCAAAGGTTAAAAACCACATAAGCCCCTTGTTTTCTACTATAAAGCCAGTGCCGGATGTTTTGCCTAGCTCCGAAGCCATGTCGTGAGGCGCTGTATAAATGATTTTTTTGTATTCCTTGTTTTTTCGATGTGTGGCATTTACCGATTCTAGCGCTTCCGTTATTTTTGGAGAAAAGGCCATCATACCCTCAAAAGATTTACCAACAACGCTTGTCTCTATTTCAGAAACAAATAATTCGCTCTTAATTCCTTTATTGGCCACAAACTCCTTGAAGGAATCTGGTGATAGTTGGTAGGTGCCAATAACAGGTAGTACTGTAAATATACCTAGCCCTATCAAAAAAATGACCAGTCCTGTATTTTTTATTACTTTCATAAAATACTTTTTCGTTTATGGTTGTCGGTTGCTAGTTTTGCTTTGTTTATTTAAAATAAAACAATCAACTGTAAACCAACACTTATTAGGCGTTGCTAAATATCCGTTTCCAACTTTTTTTCTTGGTGGTGATGCTCGTGCCCTGTTCTAAATTATACTTTGCAACCACTTCTTCCTCGTACTGCTTGTAAAATTCCGGGTCAAAATTAGCGTCTTTTAAGTACTCCATTACGTAATCTGTGGTTCTATTTTCGGTTAGCCATCGGTCAAAAATTTCGTGGCGCATTCGGATACCAAAGGTGTTGATGCCTAAGAATAATTTCGATTCTTTATCATAGGCGAGTGTAATACAAATTTTTTCCGTGTTATGTCTCCAATGAAAGTGCTGCTCATGGTCTTTTTTATTCCGTTCACTAAACACCCATCCGTAGGTTTGGTATTCTACGTCCAAGAATTTAGCGGAGTTGAACCAATGCCCTGGCTTGTATTCGGTTGGGTTGTCGCATAATGTTTGTGCTAAAGCTTCGCCCATCATTCGCCCAGTATACCAGACAGCTTCTATAGGACGTCGGTTGCCAATGCCCTCATGTTGTTCTGCACAATCTCCAATAGCATATACGTCCTTTGCGCTGGTTTCTAAATAGCGGTTAACTTTTACACCTCTACCTAGTTCTATTCCAGAAGTCTTTAGAAAATCGATATTTGGGGTAACGCCTGCGGTTAAAACTATTACGGTACATTCAATGGTATCACCTTTGTCTGTGGTTACTGCTTTGGCCTTTCCGTTTTCATCGGCAATAATTTCTACTAGGTTGGTGTCTAAACGCAAGTCGATATTGTGCTCTAGGATGTGTTCATTGATCAAGGCTGATTCTCCTGCCGGTAAAACACCATTCCAAAAACTCTTTTCCCGAACCAAAAAAGTGACTGGAATTTTTCGGCTACGGAGCATTTCTGCCATTTCTATTCCAATAAGTCCGCCACCCACAATAACCGCTCTTTTACAGGTTATTTTATCCGGCGCAATTTTTTCCAGATTATCCAAGTCTTGTTTGGAGTATAATCCCTGTACGCCTTCCAGGTCTTGACCTGGCCAGCCAAATTTGTTGGGTTTGGAGCCTGTTGCAATCACCAGTTTGTCGTATGCTATTGCATCGCCGGTTGCTAATTGGACCGTTTTTCGGATAGTGTCTACTTGTTCGATATACCCTTTTATCAAGTCAATACGGTTCTTTTTCCAGAACCAGTTTTCGTAGGGTTGGGTATGTTCAAATTTCATGTGGCCCATATACACGTACATAAGTGCTGTACGGGAGAAAAAATAATCTGTTTCGGCTGAGATGATGGTTACTTTATGATCGGAAAGCTTCCGTACATGTCTGGCTAAAGTAACCCCGGAAATACCGTTTCCGATAATAACAATATGTTGCATAAAATGGTTTTCTTGGTTGATGTGTCGCTTTTAAAGGTAAGAACTTAACATCTACGTTTTTATTTAGAAGGAATATAAATTCGTTATCGTTTTGTAATACTTACGGGTAATTTTTGTCCTTATTAAGGCATAGGCTGGGTTTTAATAGCATCTTTTGAAGTCCTTGAAACTGATAAATCTTAAAACAATCATAAATAAAATTGCAGTTGTGTAGGTTTTATAAAAGAACTGCGACAGAGAGTAGCATATGGAACAGATTAAAAGTTAGCATTATGAAATATACCATCCTAAACCTATTTATGTTACTGGTTATAATGACTACTGCTTCAGCACAAGATGTATCTGATTTTTTTTCCAAGACGGATAGTTTTTTGAAAGCTAGTGTAGTCGGCGGAAGAGTGAAATATACTTCCGTAAAAGAAAATCCGGCTGACCTGAAATCGATTTTGGATTCTGCAAAGGAGATTTCCATTCCAAAGACCGATGCTTTAAACTACCAAGCTTTTTGGATCAATGTCTATAATCTTTTAGTGATAAATACTGTAGTTGAAAATTATCCATTAAAGTCCCCTTTAGATGTAGTTGGTTTCTTTGATAAGGCTAAGTATAAAATTGGAGGAGAGAACATCACCTTGAACGATATAGAAAACAATCTACTACGGGGTAATTTTCCAACTGAGTCACGTTTTCATTTTGTACTGGTATGCGCTGGATTGGGCTGTCCGCCTATCATAAACACCGCTTACAAACCAGCTACTTTAAATACTCAATTAGAGCAGCAGACTAGCTTAGCATTGAATAACCCAAGTTTTATTCAATTGAATAAGAATAAGGTTAAAATTTCTCAAATATTTGAATGGTACAAATCTGATTTTGAGCAACATGGGGATGTAGTAGGTTTTATCAATCTATATAAAACCGAAAAGCTACCTGAAAAAGTAAAGGTCTCTTATTATTCTTATGATTGGACCTTGAACGAAGCTAAATAATCAATCTAAAATACATAAAATGAACTCTTTACAAAGAAATCTATTTCTTATAGCAACGCTTTTTGTCTTTTTTGCAGGGATTGCACAGGATAGTCTGAAGCAGAAAAGCAACATTCAACAGTATACACCGTCCAAATTAATTGGAAAAGGGCAGTACGATTTAAAATGGTTTAACAATTTATATACGGAAACGGAAAGTACATTTGCTTCTGGAACCCGGCCTAGGCAAACCTTCTTTACTTCAACTTTAGAAGCGTATACGGGGGTTGGAAATAATAACAGATGGAATGTTGGTTTTATAGCTAGGGTACGTTCTAACGTTATTAATGATAGGAGTGCGCTTGATGTTTTTAAATTTGATGGTGAAGTAGGAACCGCCCGATCTGGGTTAACAGCGATTGCACCTTCTATAAAATTTGTACCCTTCGCATCGGTAAGTAATTTCAGTATCCAAAGTTCTTTCTTTATTCCTTTGATAGATAATGAGACGGAGGATGGACTTGTGGATAATGATTTTAATACTATTAGGCAATCCGTATTTTTAGAGCAGAACGGTTTTGTTTGGCAAAATAGATTATTCTATGATTATACCTTCCCGGGGGATAAGTGGCAAGTATTTTCTGAGTTGACTACGGAACTTAATTTTGGAAAAGCTTCTGTGCGAGATGCAAATGGTAATACCCTAGAAGGTAGTTTTGCGAACAATAGCCTTAACTTGAATCCTGGCGTTTTTCTAAGTTATTTCCCATCGTCTAATTTTACCGTTTTGGTTCTGGCGCAACACTCGCAACGTTTGGATTTGGGGAATGAGTTTACCCAAGATTTTACAGCAGTGGGCGGAGGGGCAAAATATCAGCTTACGAATGCTTTGAATCTAGAAGTCCTGTACACCAATTTTGTACGTGGAAACAACACTGGTCTGGGACAAACATTTAACCTAGGCTTAAGAGGTATTTTTTAAATCCTGATTATAACGAGCACATAAAATACCTAATTTAGAAGCCTTAAGCGGTTTCTATGAAAAGATTAGGGCTTTTATTTATTTGTTTTTTACAGTTTTGTTGTTCTGGAGAAGCACAGGAAAAAATAAACGGAGTTAGTTTTGTAGCCTCTAGGCAAGAAGTTGCGCAATCACACGTAGATCAAGTGCTCAACATAAACGCCAATAGTGCTGCGGTAATGCCCTTTGGTTTTATGCGCGACATAGCGAATCCGAATATAATTTTTGATACGGACAGGCAGTGGTTTGGAGAAACAAAAAAAGGAGCTAAACAATATATTCAACTTTTACAAAAAAATGGGATTTCAGTAATGCTTAAACCTCAAATTTGGGTATGGAAGGGTGAGTTTACGGGAACTATTATAATGAAGTCTGAAGAACAATGGCAGCAATTGGAAAACTCCTATGACAATTTTATACTCAACTATGCCCAGCTTGCCCAAGAAACCCAAGTGCCCATTTTTTGTATCGGAACCGAACTAGAAAAATTTGTAGAAAATAGACCTGAATATTGGCAGCGACTTATTGTAAAAATCAGAAAAGTGTATGATGGGAAGTTGACGTATGCCGCTAATTGGGACGAGTATAAACGCACACCTTTTTGGGCTACATTGGATTATGTAGGAATAGATGCCTATTTTCCGCTATCAGATACCAAGACCCCGTCTGTGGCAGAACTACAAGAAGGCTGGCAGCGTTGGAAAGTTACGATTTCTGAAGTGGCAGCGATGAATCAAAGACCTGTATTATTTACCGAATTTGGCTATAGAAGTATGGATTATACTGCCAAAAAACCGTGGTTGGTAGACCGTAAAGAGGAGGGTATTAATTTACAGGCTCAGGTAAATGCCAAAAGGGCCATTTTTAATGAGTTTTGGAAGGAAGATTGGTTTGCTGGCGGTTATGTTTGGAAGTGGTTTGTTGAACATGAGAAATCTGGTGGAGAAAAAGACAACAGATTTACACCCCAGAACAAACCTGCAGAACATGTAATTCGAGAACATTACAGTAGTTATTTAAAACGTTGATTTTGAACTAGTTTGGTTCTTTTTTTATTAAATAACTTTCGGCACTCTGTAAGTTTTGCCCCTTGTTACCGAACAACCCTCTAATGATTAAGAGAGTTTTTCTTCTTTTTGCGTTTTCGTTCTATTATGTTCTAGTAATGGGCCAGCAAGCTACAGTAACCAAAATTGAGGTTAAGGGGACTAAACACACCAAAATATCCTTCGTAAAAAAGCTTATGAAACTGAAGGAGGGAATGCCATTAGATTCCCTTCAAATGGAACAGGATATAACACGACTAAAAAGATTACCGTCTATTTCGCATGCCTATTATCAGGTTTTTCCATTGAAAGAAGAGGAGTATAAGGTGTACTACACCTTAGAGGAAAACTTTACTTTAATTCCCTTTGCCAATCTTTTCAGTTCCTCAAATGACGATTTTGCTTTTAGAGTTGGGCTACAGGAGTTTAATTTTCTGGGAAGAAATATTACCTTGGGTGGCTTTTACCAGCTGGATGTATTTAATTCTTATGGATTTAGTTTAAGGGCACCTTATCTGTTTTCGAATAAATTAGGATTGGCCTTCAATTATAATAATTTTACTACCCAAGAGCCTGTTTTTTTTGAAGAGGATACAGCCGAGTATAGATATAGTAATACTGGATTTGAGATCTTAGGACTATATGAACTTAATTTTAAGAACCGCATAGAACTTGGCTTCAGCCTTTTTAATGAGGATTATAACTATTTAGAAGGCGCTACAAGACCAGACGTTCCATTGATCTTAAATGTAGATAAGCATTTGTTTAAGCTTATTTATAATTATGATAACGTAGATTATTTTTATCACTACTTGGACGGATTTAGAAGTAATCTAAATTTCCAATATGTAGGTAGTTCGGATATAGCATTACCAGAATTTTTGATAGGGTTTAATGATTTCAGCTACTACAAAAGGATTGGGAGTCATGGGAATTGGGCCAACAGACTTCGTTTAGGACTGGCAAGTAATGTAAATAGCCCCTTCGCGCCATTTACCGTGGACAATAACCTTAATATACGCGGGGTAGGAAATACCATAGATCGCGGAACCGGAGCTATTGTTTTCAATATGGAATACAGGCATACTCTTGTGGATAAAGACTGGTTCGTATTACAGAGTAACTTTTTTGTAGATGGTGGGTCTTGGCGGAATCCTGGAGGTAATTTTGGTGACTTTTTGGACAGCGAAAACTTACGTATTTACCCAGGAGTAGGACTTAGGTTTATACACAAACGTATTTTCAATGCTGTATTTAGAATAGATTACGGGTACGGAATCACAAAAGACAGCGCAAATGGAATTGTCTTTGGAATTGGTCAATATTTTTAACAATCTTTGCCTAACCATAACTTCAAGATTAGCATGAGCATTAAATCCTTCTTTTTATATATTATTTTGTTTAGCAGCACAGCGCTATTTAGTCAAGTAAAATTAGACACTGTAGTTGCTCAAAAAGGGGATGGTATTTTTTCTATTCTCAGAAAATCAGGAATTCATCCCGTAAAATATTATGTAGATTTTTTGGATTTGAATAAAGATGCAATCAAAGGTGCGAGCGAACTGTTGGTAGGCAGGAAATACATACTGCCCTATGCATCTGATTCCTTCAAGAATATGGGGACATATATACAGATGGACGATGCGGAAGAGGCACCACTTTTTGATGCCGATTTGGTGAAAATGAAACAAAAGGACTCCACCTTAAAAAATACGGTATACTATCTTGTCTATTCCGATACTAAAACAGAGGATAATAGCCTAAAAGGATTGGACGGCTTTGCAGCAAAGCTATCTAAAGATTTAATGGAACGAGGGGCAAGAGTCTATGTTTTACAAAAAAGTATTACCACTTTAGATAAAAAAAATGAGGAGGGTGATGCTGAAAACGCGATTGCGAACTTGGGGGAACTCACGGGTATTGTCAATAAGAAATATTTGAAACACAACGGTAGTTATCAAAGGTTCTTGATGATAAGGGATGTAAGAAAGGATAAAAAGGGGATTTCAATAACGATGCAGCATTACGACAAAAGTGCTGATGGCCTAAGATTGGCAGAAAGTTTTAGGGATATTTTTAAAAAGAACGCTATAGGAAGAATTAAGACCGACCAGGGTATTTCTCCGTTTACCGACGAACTTAATGTGTACTTGGCTAAAAATTTGTTACCATCAGTAACAATTATGCATATTAATGAGGAACCGGACGGTATTACAGTTCGTTCCGGAAAATCCAAGCTATCAGAGCTTATTACCAAGGGTATTCTGCAGGACCATGCCAATCTAAATTTTACTGATTAATTTTAAATTCCTGTTCCGTGTTTTGGCATGAATTTTGTTTTTTTTTATAACCATGTTAAGAGCTGTGTTTATCAATAGTCTATTGTTTTTATGTCTAGGTTTCTCGGCTATGGCACAAGATTCCTTAAAAACTGTTACTGCAGAAAAAGGGGACGGTATTCTTTCGCTTTTACGGAAAAACGATGTAAGTCCTTACGACTATTATGATGATTTTATTAAATTGAATATAGCAAACCTAAGGGATAGCGTCCATCTTTATGAAGGTAGGGTGTACCAAATCCCCAAAGTTGTGGTAGATAGTATTCAGTTAGTAGATTCCATTAAGTCCCAAACAAAACAAATTAAGGATATAAAGAGCAAAGCATTTGCCATTTTTGGTAATAAACATAAGACCGTAGTAGAAAAAAGTGAACGTTTAAAGGGTAATATATACTATTTGGTTTCTGGACATGGGGGTCCCGATCCAGGAGCTATGGCCGTTTATTCTAAAAAATCTATAGCTGAGGATGAATATGCTTATGATATTACCTTACGTTTGGCTAAGGAGCTAATGGAGCATGGAGCTAAGGTGTATATTATTATTAGGGACGAAAATGACGGTATACGCGATGACCGAATTTTAGAAATAGATAGGGATGAGGTAGCCTACCCTGAAGAAACGATTCCCCTGAACCAATTGGCACGATTAAAGCAACGGGTAACTATTGTAAACGATTTGTATAAAAGCCATAATGGAGCCTACCAACGTTTAATTGTTACCCATGTGGATAGCCGTAGTAAAGGACAAAATATTGATGTGTTCTTTTACCATCACGAAAAAAGTAAAAACGGAAAGAAACTGGCAGAAAGTATTCACAATACATTTCAGAAAAAATATAAAAAATATCAGCCCAATAGAACGTATGAAGGTACCTTTGGCCACAGGACGGAATTATACTTGGTGCGAAAAACTCTTCCTGCTATGGCATATATAGAAATTGGGAATATTAAGAATAAGAAAGATCAACGCCGTATTTTGGACCCAGACAACAGACAAGCACTAGCCAAATGGATTGGTGAAGGGGTGTTGCTTGATTTTGAGGCGAAATAAGCTAAAGGGAAATATGAGTTTTATAGTAGTTATAAAGATCAGCTGGCCCAGCACCTAAATAATGCTTTGCGTGTACCACCCCAAAGTGATATTGCAAGGTAAAAACGCCTCTTTGTTCATATCTCCTAACGGAAGTTTGTACCGTGCTAGGCATAATGGCAAAGCGTGTTAACTTGTAAATTCGTTGAATAAATTCGTTGTCTTCGTAAATGGTGTATGCCTCATTAAAGCCGCCTGCTTTTTGAAATAGATTTTTAGAAATATAAAGCGATTGGTCGCCACCTCTGCAGATTAGGTGGTTAATTCTTGTGCACCAGGCAAAAAAGCGTAGAAATTTATTGTGGCTATCAAACCTGAGTTTAAAGCAACCTGCTTCAAAACCTTTGGAGAAGGTGTTTAGGATATGGGCATCAAAACCTTTGGGTGGTATCGTATCCACATGCAAGAAGTACAAGAGGTCTCCAGTTGCTATCTGTGCGCCCTTATTCATTTGCTTGGCTCTTCCCTTAGCTGCAGAAACTACTTGAACTCCTAAACCTAAAGCTTCCTTTACAGTATGATCTGCACTACCACCGTCTATGACAAGTACCTCCTTTATATTCGTAGAGGTGGCATTTTCCCGAATAGCTACCAGTACTTTTCGAATGTAATCCTCCTCGTTAAGAACGGGGATGATAATGCTTATTTGGGGTTTATTTTTTTTCATTGAACTAGGCAAGGCTTCGAAATAGTAGTTTTAGCCCAAAGAACCTTACAGTTTTTTGATTAATTCCCTAAATAGTTTTACCATTTTGGGTTCTGTGTTTTCCGCTATGGATATGATTTCTGCAATATCAACAGGTTTAAGATTATCCGGATTGCACTCATCCGTAAGTACCGATACGGCTATGATTGGTAATCCTAAGTGGTTGGCAACAATCACTTCTGGTACCGTGCTCATCCCAACGGCATCCGCTCCTAAGATTTTGAGCATCCTATACTCTGCCTTGGTTTCCAGTTGAGGTCCTACTACCGAGGCATAGACTCCTTTTTTTAAAGATATGTTGTGTTCGGCAGCCAATTGCTCCAATTTTTTGCGCATATCTAAATCATAAGGTTCTGACATATCGGCAAAGCGCTCCCCGAACTGGGCAACATTTTTAAAGGCCAATGGAGAACCACCCTGTAGGTTTATATGGTCTTCAATAAGCATCATATCCCCTTTTTTAAAATTTAGATTGATGGCACCGGCGGCATTGGAAATAAATAATTTTGTAATACCAAGAAGATGCATCACGCGAATAGGGTACGTGATATCCAGAAAATCATAGCCTTCGTATAAATGAAAGCGTCCTTGCATAACCACTACCTTTTTACCGGCTATGGTTCCAAAAACTAATTTTCCAGCATGGAATTCTACGGTTGCTAGCGGGAAAAATGGAATGTGGTTGTAATGTGCCTCAATCCGATCTTCTATTTCATCTACCAACTTCCCTAGTCCTGTTCCCAGTACAATTCCTATTTCAGGCTTATCAAACCCTTTACTAATAAGGTAGGCTACAGATTCCTCTAATTGTTTTTTCATCATTGTCTCATATGTTTTAAAAAAGGTGCAAAGACCTCAATATCTTTAATATCTTCGTAATGGTCTACATCGTTCTTAGGTGCTAGTAATGCGGTTTTTTCGATTACTAAATTAGACAAAGTGTCTTGGAGTACGGTTGCTGTTCCCCAATCTTTGGCTTGGAACACCTCTGGGATAAAATGTTTCATTCCTAACAGGTAATAACCACCATCTTCTGCAGGACCTACTACGAAATCATGAGTATCCAAAGCACAAAACGCTGCTTCTAAATCTTCTTGGGAGAGATCGTACATGTCACTTCCAATGATGATTATTTTTTCAAAATCGTTTTGAAAGCCCTCTAAAAAAGCATGCGCCATGCGTTCCCCCAGATTCTGTCCTTTTTGCAGTTTTTTATCAAAAATAGTAGTGTTCCAGATATCGTCCTTCCAAATTTCTTCGGAATAGTACACCGTTTTTTTAGCATAAAGTCCAGTAGTGATGGCTACAGTATGGTTTAGCAAAAACTCATAAATATCTAAAGCTGAGGTATCGCCCACTTTTGCTGCTAAGCGTGTTTTACACTTTCCTAGTTCAGGGTTACGGGTAAAGATGAGCAACAGATTACGAGATTTCGCTAAGGTAAAATCTATCGTCTTTGCGTCTGTTGCAGTTTTTTTTGTTTGTAGTATGCCCAATTTTTATTTTTAAAATATCAAATTTGTTTTGCCCACTGCCCACTAGTAGACCTTCACTCCCTTCAAAAGTAGCTTCCCCCAATGTTTGCTAAAGGCATGTACGCTGTCCGTTGGTTGTTCCTTATTGTTGTAAATAGTGCCATTCTCGTTTTTCCACTGAAATATACCACCATAAAGGTTTTTAACGTCTTTGTATCCTAAAGCTAGTAGCTTTTCTCCAATGTCTTCGGAACGCACACCTATAGAACAGTAAACGATAATCGATTTTTCTTTATCCGGAATTTGTTCCAGTATTAGATTCGGTTCAAATGCTTTGTCTCCCACCCAAATAGCATCCTTAAGATGACTAATATCATACTCCTCTTTTTTTCTAGTGTCCAATAGTATCATTGTAGTAGTATCGGATAAGTTTTTGGGATAAATGTAAGGCACGGATTCACTATTGAACCATTTTAGTGTTTTGTCCAATTTAGATTGCCCTAAGACCACCGCATTGCAGTATAAGAGTAATACTAAGGCAAAAAGAAATCGCATAGAAACGTATTTGGTTTCAACAAAGGTACTATTTTAGTAGGGTACGTTGGAGGATTCATAAACCATAAAAAATCAGAATTTATGCCCAGTAACCTTAAATATTTTATAGTTATTACGTTTTTGACACTTGTTTTTTCCTGTAAAGACAAGGAGCCAAAAAAGCGACTGGTAACCATTGATAACGATAGTACCTACTACACCGAAGACTATAGACCACAGTTTCATTTTACACCAGAGCGCAACTGGATGAATGACCCTAACGGACTTGTATATCATCAGGGAGTTTATCATCTGTTCTATCAGTATTATCCAGAGGATATCGTTTGGGGACCCATGCACTGGGGCCATGCCGTAAGTTCCGATATGTTGCATTGGGAGCATAAGCCTATTGCGCTGTATCCTGATGAAAATGGATTTATATTTTCGGGAAGTGCCGTGGTAGATACTCATAATACGACTGGTTTTGGTACTGCGGATAATCCAGCGCTAGTTGCTATTTTTACCTATCACGATATGGAAGGAGAACAAGCCGGTAAAACGGATTTCCAGACCCAAGGTATTGCCTACAGTTTGGATAACGGTGATAGTTGGACGAAGTACAAGGATAATCCGGTTATAAGAAATACCGTAGTAAGAGATTTTAGAGACCCCAAGGTTTTTTGGAACGAAAAGGAAGAACTTTGGACGATGCTTTTGGCAGCCGGAGACCATTTGCAAATATGGAATTCCCCCAATTTAAAGGAATGGGAGCAGGTAAGCGAATTTGGTAAAAACCAAGGTGCCCACGGCGGTGTCTGGGAATGTCCGGATATGTTTCCCTTACAGGTAGATGGAACAGGCGAAACAAAATGGGTGCTGCTGATTAGTATAAATCCTGGTGCTCCAAACGGTGGTAACGGTACACAATATTTTATAGGTGATTTTGATGGTAAGGCCTTTACCTCAGACCAAGCAGAAAATAGATGGTTGGATTTTGGCAGGGATAATTATGCTGGTGTTACTTATAATAACACGCCAAATAAAGAACGAATTTTTATAGGTTGGATGAGTATTGGGACTATGCGCGAGAAACACCTACCGAGAAGTGGCGTAGTGCTTCGACTGTTCCTAGAACCCTTTCACTTAGCAAAATCAATGGACAGTATGAGCTCCTAAACTATCCGCTTAAGAATTTTGATAAACTAGTGGATACTGGTGCCAAAGATGAAGATATTATAGTAAAACCAAATGAAACAAATATTATGAGTTTGGCGACTGAAAACCAATCTGAGATTCGTTTTAAAACGGCGGCACGCGGTTTTGTTTTAAGTTTTAAAAATGACAGTACCGATAGTCTCGCCATAGCTTTGGATGGAAAAAATAAGATGATAACTTTTGATAGGCGAAATTCTGGGCTAACTGACTTTGCAGTTAATTTTGCAACAACCGTTCAGAAAATGCCAATAAAAAATCTGCCCGAGGGCGAAGTTGAGATAAGAATTATTTTAGATGCATCTTCGATAGAATTGTTTGTAAACCAAGGTCAGTATGTGATGACGAATCAGATTTTCCCAAGGGACGCATATACTGTTTTGGAAATTTTAAATACTTCTGATAGGGAGCTTCAAGTAAAGGGTTTCTTGGAAAGTGCTGTAGCCAGGATTTGGAATGATTAGTATTTCTATTTTTTCAGTGCGTTTGTCACGATACTACTATTTTAGATTCAATGTCTTTACGAGCCTCGCGAAGACATCTATTTATTTTAGTCGGATAGAGGCAATATATCGTAACTAACAGGAACCTTTGATAATGATTATATGTGGTGCCTCAGGGCCAAAAAAACCAAGAGGACGAGGTAGTAGTTAACCCTATTTTGCCTTCTATAGATTACACAATAATAATTTAAGTTGGCCGTTGAGATAACATGGATGTATCACAATTTTCAATAAGTGAATCTTTACTCGGATTATTCTTTCTAGTCTTGATTGTTCTAGCAATCATGAATGTAGTGGAACGTGTTAAGTAGATTCCTCACACCGGCGCAAATGAACCAACGAACATCTAAACGCTAGTGCGAGCGTCTCGCTTGTGCCTTTCGAAGTAAGAAAGGCATATAAAAAACAAATTAACATCGTTAGCTAGTGTAGCAACCAAGAATCAGGAATAGAGACGAATGAATATTAAGAATAGCGTCGATAATCCAAAACAAGCAAGCACAAATAGCAATCCTTTAAAATTAGATTTAGGCTTTTTCATTAGGGATGTTTAGTCAAAAGCGAATCCGGTGGCTAGTCTATAGATAAAGGCGTATAGTACGATGGCAAACATTATAAAGCTAAACCATGCGAAAAATTTAAAGTATCGCTTGGCGAGGAAGCCTCCTAAGTTTTTAAAGCCTTCAGAATAGATTTGCTGTACGAGTAGGACTGTTTTCATAATCGGGGTTTTTTAAATTCAAGGCGAAGTTGAGGCTACTCAAAACAGTACCAACAACTTACTTGGCATAGAGTGCTAAAACAATGCCAAACTACGCTCTGGTTGGATGAACAGCAATTAAAGCAGACCATTCACAAAAATGTAATTTCACTTAATCGGAAAATAAAGACTAGCTGTCGTAATTCTACTTTTCCAATTATTCCCTTAAATTCTTTTCGGTATTGATACAGTAGAATATTTCTTCATTTTCTACAAATCTGTTGAGATTTCTCTTTTTGCACCTTGGGGTGGGATGAAATAGTTTTCGGACATCAACATGCAAACAATTAGCAATCTAAAATAGATAATGAGGAATTCTTAAATAAAAAGTAGTTATTAACAATGTAAAACGTCAACCTAAATGTCGTCCAGAAACATAAAACCCCGTAAACGTAGTGTTTACAGGGTTTAAATGTGGTGCCTCCAGGAATCGAACCAGGGACACATGGATTTTCAGTCCATTGCTCTACCAACTGAGCTAAGGCACCATGTCGCTATAAGCGGCTGCAAATATAATTTCAAATTTAGGATATACCAACTAAATCTTAAAAAAAGCGAAATAAGATTAATCGTGTTAGAAGATTTTGGATACAAGTAGTTGTATTTCAATATCCTGTAAACACATTTATTTTCAAGCTATAGAATCGTACACCTTATGTAGTTTTAGATTTGGGATATTCTACACGGCTGCTATTTCGCAGTATTTATCATAAAGTCTTCTTAATAAAATCTAAAAGCGCATTAGACAACAGGGTATTATTCTATACTTTAGGGCGAATAAATATTAAAAACGAATAAGAGTTATGTAAAACAGCATAGTTCTAAACTAACTAAACCGTTCAGTAGTATTCTGTTTTATTTCATAGAAATCAAAATAAAACCTAAGGAATACGAAGGAACTAATTCAAACACACATATGAAAAGACGAGATTTTGTTCAACTTTCCAGCCTTGGAGCAGGGGCAGCGCTTATGCCAGGCTTATTGATGGGGAATGATATACCTACAGAAGCTTTACTTGCACCAGGTATGGACGTATTAGTAAAGAAACGGATGGCAGATGTTGCCTTGAATACTGCAAAATCTATGGGTGCTACCTATGCAGATGCTCGCATAGGACGTTACTTGAACCAATATGTATTTACTCGAGAAAGTAAAGTGCGGAGTGTTCAAAATACAGAATCTTTTGGTATTGGAATCCGAGTCATTGCAAATGGTACATGGGGCTTTGCTTCGACCAATAGCGTTACAGAAGACGGAATCAAAAAAGCTACGGAACAGGCTGTAGCTATTGCAAAGGCAAATTCTAAAATACAGACAGAACCTGTAATTCTGGCTCCCGTGCAAGCGTATGGTGAGGTTTCTTGGAAGACACCCATCAAAAAGGATTTTAAGGAAGTTCCGGTATCGGAAAAAGTAGACTTGTTACTCAACGCTAATGCCGCCGCTATGGACAACGGTGCCAACTTCGTGAATTCTTCACTTTTTATGATAAACGAGCAAAAGTATTTTGCTTCAACGGATGGTTCTTATATTGACCAAGATGTGCATCGTATTTGGCCAACATTTGGTGTTACGGCTATTGATCGTGGGGCCGGAACCTTTAAGACCCGCCAAGCGATGAGTGCACCTATGGGTCTGGGGTATGAGTATATGGATGGTCTTGCTTCTGAAAAATTAGAAGGTCCTGCAGGGATAACCTTATATAAAAAGAGTTACGATATTGTAGAAGATGCGGTACAAGCTGCTAAACAGGCTACGGAAATGCTTACTGCAAAATCAGTTGATGCAGGAAAGTATGATTTAGTTCTTGAACCTAATCATTTAGGATTAACCATTCATGAAAGCGTAGGACACCCCTTAGAATTGGATAGGGTACTAGGGTATGAGGCGAATTATGCCGGAACTAGTTTCGCAACCTTGGATAAGTGGAAATCCGGTGATTTTAATTACGGAAGTGATATTGTGAACCTAGTTGCGGATAAAACTATGGAAGGTAGTTTAGGTGCTGTTGGTTATGATGATGAAGGCGTAAAGTGTAAACAATGGGATTTGGTACGTAACGGTACTTTAGTAAATTACCAAGCCATTAGAGATCAAGTAAATATTATTGGTCAAAACGAATCTCATGGGTGTTGTTATGCACAAAGCTGGAAGGATGTGCAGTTTCAGCGTATGCCAAACGTGTCCTTAGAGCCAGGTAAAGACAAATATTCCATTGCCGAAATGATTAAGGATGTTGAAAAGGGAATTTATATTGCCGGAAGAGGTTCTTATTCTATTGATCAGCAGCGATACAATTTTCAGTTTGGAGGGACGGTTTTTTATGAGATAAAAAACGGGGAAATTGTAGGCATGTTGAATGATGTAGCCTACCAATCTAATACTCAGGAGTTTTGGAATTCTTGCGCTAAGATTTGCGATGAGGGAGATTACCGAATGTTCGGTTCATTCTTTGATGGTAAAGGTCAGCCTTCGCAGTCAAGTGCGGTATCCCATGGTAGTTCAACTACGAGGTTTAATGACATCAATGTAATTAACACAGGTCGTTCCATTTAAACAGTACACAACTCAAAAGAAAAAACAATGGCAATATATACAGAACAAGAAGCTAGAAAAATAATGGAAAAAGCGCTCAGCTTTTCCACAGCAGATATCTGCGAGGTAAATCTAAGCGGTAGCGAGAGTGGGAATATAAGGTATGCTCGTAATTCGGTTTCCACAGCGGGTCATCAATCTAACCAGAACTTGGTGATACAATCTAGTTATGGAAAGAAATCAGGAACGGCTACCATAGACGAATTTGATGATGCGTCTTTGGAAAAGGTAGTAAAGCGTGCCGAGGAATTGGCAATGCTTTCGCCGGAAAATTCCGAATTCATGGAGCCTTTAGGGCCACAGATGTATGACGAAGCAATCACCTACGTGGATGCAACAGCTAAAATAACCCCAGATTACCGTGCCGAAGTGGCCAAGAGCAGTATAGTTCCTGCAAAGGAAAAAGAGGTAACCGCTGCCGGATTTTTAGATGATTCCAATGATTTTAGTGCAATGATGAATTCCAAGGGATTGTTTGCCTATAATAAGTCTACAAATGTAAATTTTACGGTGACCATGCGTAGTAATGATGGTACAGGGTCGGGTTGGGTGTCTAGGGATTATAACGATATCACCAAATTTGATTCCTCAGAAGCATCAAAAGTAGCTATTGACAAAGCAGTAATGTCAATGGAAGCTAAGGCAATAGAGCCTGGAAAATATACTGTAATATTGGAACCGGCAGCTGCTGGAGATCTTATTCGCAATATGAGTAGATCTTTAAGTGCGAGAACCGCAGATGAGGGTCGTAGTTTCATGTCTAAAGAGGGTGGTGGCACAAAATTGGGCGAAAAAATCGTTGATGAACGGGTTAATCTATGGTCTGACCCACTAAATGCGGAAGTGCCAATAGGTACATGGAATGGAGCTGGACAAGCTTTAAAGAAAACATCTTGGTTAGAGAATGGCGTAGTTAAAAATTTGGCCTACGATCGTTTTTGGGCAAAGGAAAAAGGGGTTGAGCCTGTACCTTCTCCAAGAAATCTTATTATGGGTGGCGGAGATGCCTCATTAGAAGATTTGATAAAGAGTACCAAAAAGGGGATTCTCGTCACCCGCTTATGGTATATAAGATCTGTAGATCCACAGACCTTACTCTATACTGGACTTACTAGAGACGGAACTTTTTATATCGAAAACGGAAAGATTAAATATCCGGTCAAGAATTTCCGTTTTAACGAAAGTCCAATTATCATGCTAAACAATTTAGAAACGCTAGGGAAGCAAGTGCGTATTAATGGAAATCTGATTCCGTACATGAAGGTTCGTGACTTTACTTTTTCTAGTTTGTCTGACGCGGTATAGCAAACATAGATTAAAAACATACTGGTTGTAACTTATTTTGTTATAGCCAGTTTTTGTTTCATCACAATTAGAATAGAGGTCATTGAACAACGCTTTTTTCTTTACAAGGTTACAATATGAATCCGGAGATTGGGATGTAGATCAACGTATGCCTTCTAATTTGCTTAATTCCTTAGTAGAGTATACTACACTGCAAGTAGATATGGTTGAGAATATCGTTTCGCTCGCTAGTGATGCTATTTTTAAATGTCCGTTTTGTTACCTCTCAGGGCATAAACTAGTTCAGTTCACTAAAAAAGAAAAGGAAAATTTTAAAAAGTATGTGGACAACGGCGGTTTTATATTTGTAGATGATTGTAACCATGATATAGACGGACTCTTTGCCAAGTCCTTTGAGCGCCAAATGGAAGAAATTTTTGGTTTTGATACACTACAGAAAATACCAAACAATCACGAAATTTATAACATATTTTTTGAGTTTGAAGATGGTCCCCCAACCACATCGCAAGAGCTAAATGGTTGGGGAGACGATTTGGTACATGAGTACCTAAAAGCTATAGAGGTAAACGGCAGGATAGGTGTACTGTATAGTAACAAGGATTACGGTTGCGAGTGGGATTATGATTTCAGAAATAAACGATGGTATAAAATAGATAACACACGGTTTGGGGTAAATATCGTGATGTATGCATTAACCTCATAATAAGAGAATATGGATGAAAAGCTGCTAACAGCGGAAAAGGAGATAAAGGTATTAACGAATAAGTTGGCGCTATTAAAAAAGGAAATCGCTAAGGTAATTGTTGGTCAGGAAGAAACTGTAGAACAGTTGTTGATTACCTTTTTAGCTGGTGGACATGCCCTTTTAGAGGGAGTTCCTGGTTTGGCTAAAACGCTCTTGATTAAGACAATTTCACAGGCCATAGAATTAAAGTTCAGCAGAATACAATTTACACCAGATCTGATGCCTTCGGATATCGTGGGAACTGAAATTTTGGAGGAAGACCATACGACAGGAAAAAAATTCTTTAAGTTCAATAAGGGCCCCATTTTCGCCAATATTATTTTAGCGGACGAAATCAATAGAACACCACCCAAAACACAGGCAGCCTTATTAGAAGCGATGCAGGAATTTGAGATTACTTACTCTGGGCAGACCTATCCTATGGAAAGGCCCTTTTTTATCTTGGCAACGCAAAATCCGATTGAGCAATCGGGTACCTTTCCTTTGCCAGAGGCACAGCAAGACCGTTTTTTGTTCTATATAAAAATTGGATATCCCACTGAAATCGAGGAAGCAGCAATTCTAAAAGGAACTACAGGTACAAAGAAAGTTACGGTAAATAAAGTGTTGGGCGGAGAAGATATAATACAATTACAGCAACTGGTGCGCGATGTACCCATTAGTGATTCCCTTATTGGCCATGTAAATACGATTGTTAGGGCTACACGGCCGGAGACTACGGCCAATAGCTACGTGAAAGAATGGGTAAGTTGGGGTGCCGGTCCCAGAGCAGGCCAGGCGATGATTCTTACGGCAAAGGCACGTGCCTTGCAAGCGGGGCGTTTTTCCGTGACACCGGAAGATTTGAAAAAAGTGGCCTTCCCCGTGCTACGTCATCGGATTATTATCAATTATAGAGCGGAGGCTGAAGGCATTACTTCAGACTCGGTTACCCAAAAACTAGTGGAGGACATCCTAGGAAATACAAAAGAGTAATGCAGTGAAACAAGACTATAGGCAATTGTTAGAACCCAAGATTATCAATAGCGTTTCGGGCTTGGCCCTTATCGCTCGTGTAATCGTGGATGGGTTTTTGGCAGGTGCCCACGGAAGCAGAAGGGTAGGGCCTGGTTTGGAATTTAGTCAGTATAAAAGCTATCAGGTTGGGGATGATATGCGTTTGTTAGATTGGAAAATGTTGGCAAGGTCGGGTAGGTATTATATTAAGGAATCGGATATAGACACCCACGTAGCCGTAAAGTTTATTGTGGATGCCAGTGCGTCCATGATGCATCAAGAGGAGGGATTATCCAAAATGGATTATGTTCGGGTCTTGGTGGCATCTTTAGGGTATTTGGCACATCAACAAGGGGATGCCGTTGGTTTGTTTGCATTGAATGATGCTCGCTTACAAAGTTTACATCCTACATCCCATAAACAACATTATAATCGACTATTACACGAGTTGATTGAAATAAAAACGACTGGGAGCTGGCCAAATAACCAAAACGATATCGCTAAAATACATCAACGTAGTCATAAGGAACTTTTATTCGTGATTACTGATATGCATGAAGATAATACCGAGTTGACCGATTGGATTACAAGTTTGAAAACAGCTAGGAACGAGGTAGCTGTGTTACAGATTATGGGAAAGAACGAACTGGAATTTGACTATACAGGTGCTATGGTCTTTGAAGATTTGGAAACCGGAAAGCGGGTAAAGGTAGATGCGAAACAGGCAAAAGGTAGCTATACTGAAGCCATGAACCTGCACTTGGAAACCGTAAAAAATACCTTCTTGTCCAACGGAATAGGTTTTGAGCTTTTTATGAGCGATGCGCCCATGGATGAAGCTTTGCAGTTATTTTTAAAGAAAAGAATCCGCCTCAATTAATATGACTTTTCTTCAGCCAACATATCTATGGGCCCTATTTGCAGTAGCACTCCCTTTGATTATCCACTTATTTAATAAAGGGGATGTGAGGACCATAAAGGTTGGGAGTATTCGTTATTTAAAGGAACAAGAAACCAAGCAGACTAGGCAGTTGAAATTAAATGAGTTGTTGCTATTATTCTTGCGTATGCTGCTATTAGCACTGTTGGTTTTTGCGCTAGCAGAACCAACGTTAACCTCTCAAAATAAAAATGTTGCTTTGACTTATGTAATAGAGCCGTCATTGCTCAAAGAGGGTCACATGAAGGTTTTGTTGGAAGATGCTCCGGACGCTACTTTACGACTATTAGCCAAAGGTTTTCCTGAATTGGATTTTGAGAACCTCCCGGATACTAGAACCAACTATTGGCAAATGGCCCAGGAGTTACAGCAGTTAGATTCCGACAGTATTGTAGTTTTTTCTAAAGCGATGTTGAGCGGTATGAAAGGAATTCGACCTACGATTTCAAATAAAGTGCATTGGATAGTGATGGAAGAGATTGTTACAACCGATAGTCTTGTTGGAGCATCGGCTGCAAACGACGGCGTATTGCTGCATGCTGTAAGTGGTGATAATACGTATACTGATATTAAAAACGAATTTATTCCAAAAGACCAAATCACCTATGAATCTGACGACAGTATTTCTTTGGAATATATGGGCGTACCTCATAAATTGCCAGTGTGGTCTCCCGATACGGTGCAAGTGGGTTTGTATTATGATATTGATTTTTTGAAGGATAAAGATTTTTTCTCCGTTGCTTTTGAGGCTTTAACCAGATACACGCAACAGCCATTGACTGTAACCGAAGTTCAGGATGTTGATGAAGATAAATTTGATGTTTCCGTTTGGCTCAAAACAAGCCCGGCTCCAGACCTTGGTGGGACGGTAATCCGATTTCAACCAGATAGTCTAGCCAATGGGTTGATAATAGAAACTTTACAAGAACATAGGTTTGACCTAACAGAGCGACTAACCATTGATAATGTCTTGACTGGAAGGTTAACGCAACGTTTGACGCAAATCGTAAGTACTAGACCACAACTGAAAGAAGCAGTTACAAGCTTGGATAATAGAACAATGCCTACGCAAGAATTTACACCATCGATTGTTGCTTTGGAGCCAATTAATAAAACTCAAAAGAGGAGTTCCTTGAATAAATGGTTTTGGGTTGTTGCATTGTTGACGTTGGTGGCGGAACGTATAACGGCTAAATTGAGGAAGCAATGACAGCTGCTAAAAAAATCATACAAAAAACGCTCGTAAAATGGCGCTTGCTTCGGATTTCAGAAATCATGCTGATTGCCCTTGGTGTTTCGGTGCTGGTCTATTTTACTTGGTCTAATTTTTGGATTTCGACAGGAAGTTTTTTGTTGATAGCTTTGCTTACGGTTTTGTGGGTAAAACCTTGGCAGTATGGTATAAGCGATGTTTGTGTTTACCTGGACAGCACTGTCAAGGCAATGGAGCACAGCACCTCCCTTTTGTTAGAACCACAAAACAAGCTGAGTTTATTGGCCAAAATCCAACAGTCCAAAATGGCTGATGCAATAGAGGACAATAAAGATAAAATCCGTCTAAAACATAATTTATGGAGGAATTTTATAATTGTGGCGGTCTGTGTTGGACTTGGCGTTTTTTTGCAGAATTCCGGATTTCTAGATTTTTCTAGTGCAAATCCATCAGGTATACCTAAAAAAGATGCGATTACTTTTACTCCTTTAGACACCCTTGTAACGAAAGTGGTTCCGCCTGTGGTTAATAGCCAAAGCATTACCGTAAGCTATCCAACCTATACAGGGAAAACTGCTTTTACAACTTCGGAGCTGAATTTAAAAGTTCTGGAAGGTTCGTTTGTGAATTGGACTATTGGATTCGATAAAAATATAAAGGAAGCTTTGTTACAGTTTGGTTCGGATGAGCTGTCTATGGATTTCAAGAACGATTCTTATGTAAAAGGGATGCGAGCGAAAAGTTCAAGTTTTTATACCCTTAAGTTTCTCGATTCCTTAGGGAACGGATATTTATCAAATTTATATGCATTGGAGGTATATGGCGATGAATCTCCTGTGGTAAGTATGAACGATTTGCCGCAGTTTTCTACCTTTGAGTTTGATAGTCCACAAGAATTAGAATTTACCACCAGTATAACTGATGATTTTGGTATTGTAGATGTCGCAATCATCGCAACGGTAAGCAAGGGAACTGGAGAATCGGTCAAGTTTCGGGAAGAACAGTTAGCGTTTGACACGCCGTTTCTAAAAGGATCTAAATCTTCCGAGCTAAGAAAGAAAATTGATTTACAGACCTTAAAAATGGAGCCAGGAGACGAACTTTATTTTTATGTTGAGGTAAAAGACAACAGAGAGCCAAAACCTAATATTTCGAGAACCGAAACGTATTTCTCAGTCATAAAGGATACGGTAACGGGTGTCTTTGCAGTAGAGGGTACTATGGGAGCTGATTTAATGCCTGATTATTTCAGGAGCCAACGCCAACTGATTATCGATACCGAGAAATTGATTGCTGAAAAATCTACCCTAAAAAAGAAGGATTTTAATTTCAGGAGCAATGAACTGGGTTTTGATCAGAAAGCTTTGCGGCTCAAGTATGGCCAATTTATGGGCGATGAAACTGAAGCGCCTACCGCACCAAAAGAAATTGGAGAAGCCACAATTCCTGAAGATATGTTGGACGACTACTCCCACAAACACGATGGTGATAACGAACATAATTTGGTAGCGGAGGAAGATGACGGTCATAATCATGATAATGAAGCGGAAGAAGGTACAGAAGAAGACCCTTTGGAAGCGTACGTCCATAATCACGAAGACCCAGAAGCATCTACCTTATTCGCTAAATCATTACGAAGCATGTTAAAGGACGCGATGTCCGAAATGTGGGATGCGGAGCTATATCTACGACTCTATGAACCTCAAAAATCACTTCCTTACCAATACAAAGCTTTGAAGTTGATTCAGGAAATAAAGAACAGTGCTCGTATTTATGTACACCGTATCGGATTTGATCCGCCACCAATAAAAGAGGATAGGCGCTTGACGGGGGAACTAAAGGAGGTAAAAGGCTATAGTAAAACAGAAGAACTGGAACGTGGGGAAGTGTACCCCAACATGATGCAAGCCTTGGAATTATTGGAACTGGTTTTGGGCGGTAAAGATGGATTTTCTGAAAAGAACAAGTCTATTTTACAAGCTGCAGGAGATGAATTGGCTGTTTTGGCTATTGCCGAACCTAGTGCCCATTTGAATACTTTGCAAGCCTTAAAATGGCTTTCCGAATCCAAACAAAGCAGTTTGGAAAAAGTAAACTTAGCCCATGCCGGACTCCTAAGAGCATTGCCTGAGTCAAGGTCGGTTCCTAGTGGTAGTAATAGCTACCAAGGAAGATTAAATCAACTATTTTTAGAAGTCTTGGAAACCAATGAATAATCAACTCCATTTTATAAACGAGCAATGGTTTTGGCCCGCATTAGGTGCTGCTTTTTTATTGGTGCTACTCTTTATTTGGACAGGATGGAAAGGAAGCTTTAGTCGAGGATTTTTTATAAATAGTACGGTTGGTGTTTTTGCTGTTATCGCGCTGTTATTTCTTTTTTTAAGACCTACAAGAGTCACAGAAGTCTCGGGTAGTGCTGTGCTGCTTACCCAAGGATATAATACCGAACAATTGGATAGCATTAAAAAGCAGAAAAATAACATTAAAGTCATCAAGTATAACCTTGGAGAAGATTTTTCTAGTTCGCTGGATTCTATTGGTCAAGTCACAATATTGGGTCAAGGACTTCGGGATTTTGATTTTTGGCAGTTGGAGGAAATTCCAGCGGGTTACATCAAAGGCGATATGCCAAAAGGTATTGTAAAATTGAACTATCCAAAACAGCATCGGATGGGGGATTTAATGTCTATTAATGGGGTGTACCATCAGCCTGTTTTAGGGAACCGACTCGTGCTACAATCTTCCAGTGGTGTAGGTTTGGATTCCATGATTTTTAATAGTGATAAAAATTTTCGATTTAAGTTTGATAGCAATCCAAAAACTTCTGGCAAGTACATTTATCAGCTTACCGAAAAGGATAGTACTGGTAAAATCCTTAATAGCAGTCCGCTTCCTTTTAAGGTATTGAATAAACAAGTACTACGAATTTTTATTAGCAACCGATTTCCATCTTTTGAAACTAAATATTTGAAAAATTTTTTATCGGAAGAAGGTCATGAATTAGTGGTGCGCAGTCAGATTACCAAAGACAGGTTCAAATTCGAGTATTTTAATACGTTTAGAAGTCCCCTGTACGGTTTTTTAGAAAAGGATTTAAAAAAGTTTGACCTGTTGATTTTAGATGCGGATACTTTTTTGAGCTTATCAAAAGCTACAAAGCAAGGTATCGTCAAAGTAATTAGGGAGTATGGGACAGGTGTTTTTGTGCAGCCTAATGAAGCTTTGTTCAAGACCGCTAACGGAATGGTCGATTTTCGATTTGAAAGGGATGGTAAGGATAAGATTTCGTCTTTTAGCCAGACTAAAGTCCAATTGGAGAAATATCCCTATAGTTTTGAGAATAAGAAGGTCAATGGGATAGTCTTAGAAAACTATGCGTATGGCTTAGTGCTAGGGAAAGGTAGGTTAACTACAACGGTGTTGAACGATACGTATCAGTCGCTGTTAGACGGTAAGAGTGCCCCTTACCGAGAGGTTTGGTCCAAAATCATTAAGATTACTGCAAGGTCGCAAGAAGCAGCTGGAGTATTTGAAACTTCTGATTCTTTTGCTTTTCAGTATACACCATATTCGTTTACACTGCGTACAGCGCTAGAAAAACCAATGGTGCAGCAATCGGATGATTATTTCTTACCCTTGATCAAAGATTTAGTTCTTGAAGATACGTGGTATGGTATAACCTACCCTATACAACCAGGTTGGCAGTCTCTTGCAGTGCTAGGGGATACTAGCCTTGTTGTGGATTATTTTGTTATGGACACCACAGAATGGAAATCGGTAATAGGGACCAATACGATTTTGCAAAATAGTAGGGTTTTTAACCCATCTGATACGTTAGCGGTGAATAGGATAACAACTTCTGAGATTCCTCGGTGGTGGTTTTTTTTAATTTTCCTTTGTGCTATGGTATATTTATGGCTCATTCCAAAATTAAAAACATAATCAGTTTTATATCTTTGTGACATGAATTTAGTGGTAGATATTGGTAATACATACATCAAATTTGCGGTGTTTAAAAAGAAGATACTAGTGTTCGATGAGTATTTTGAACCATCGTTTTTTTTGGAAAAGGTAAAGTCGGTTTTTGAAGCATATCCAGAAATATGTTGCGCAATAATAGCATCGGTAGGTAAATCCGATGAAAAGGCTTTCGAGGTATTGTCCCTCTTTTGTAAGGTACATGTACTAACTTCAAAATCTAAAGTCCCTTTTAAAAATAGTTACGCAACGTCAAACACATTAGGAATAGATAGAATAGCCTTGGCTACTGCTGCTTTTTACCAAAATCAAGGTGGGAATACTTTAGTTATTGATGCAGGTACTTGTATTACGTATGATATTATAAATGATTTTAATGAATATTTGGGTGGGGCTATTTCCCCTGGCATCAACATGAGGTATAAGGCGATGCATGGTCAAACGGCAAAGCTTCCATTGCTGGAAAAAGAGGAGCCTATGGATTTTATTGGAAACTCCACGAAGAACTGTATGCACAGTGGTGTGGTGTATGGTGTGCTCCATGAAATAGATGGGGTAATTTCGCAATATGCCCAACGTTTTAAACATTTAACAGTTATTTTAACAGGGGGTGATAGTCATTTTTTGTCTAAACGACTAAAAAATACCATCTTTGCGGATTCCAAATTCCTCCTCAAGGGGCTTAATTATTTGCTAGAATACAATAAGCGTTAGATGATCAAAAAAATTGTAATTGCAATTGTGTGCATCGCCACCACGGGTATATACGCCCAACAAGGAACTGTCTCTCCTTATTCAATTTTCGGCATTGGTGATTTAAGAGCTGTGGGTACCGTTGAAAATCAGATGATGGGAGGAATAGCGGTCTATGCGGACAGTATCCATCTTAATCATAGGAATCCTGCTGCTTACGCGCAATTGGGTTTGGATGTTTGGGAGAATAAAGGACTAGTTGTTTACACGGCAGGAATTTCTAACAAACAGTTTCGTTTTAGGGATTTCACTTCAGAAGAGCGCAGCGCGGTTACAAATTTGGACTACTTGTCTCTTGGTTTTAGTCTTGGGAATAAGCTAGGTATGGGATTTGGTATCATGCCGTATACCGCCACAGGTTATAATTTTGTAGAGGAGCAAGTAAGCGGACCTCAGTCGCTCACTAATGTTATTAACGGCGAGGGTGGGCTTAACAGGGTGTATTATTCCGTTGGATATGAGATTATTAAGAATGTCAGCATTGGAGCAACGCTAAACTATAATTTTGGAACTTTTGATAGGGAACGTTTGCAGCAGATAGAAGGCGTGCAGTTTGGTTCTTTTGATAGGAAAAATTCCGATGTAAATGGTTTTGATTTCAACTACGCGGTAAATTATACCCCTGCGATTAACGATAAATACACCTTACATACTTCAGTAAGGGTAAACACTCAAGGGAATCTTGTTTCAAAGAATGAAAGAAGAATAGGTTCATTCTCCGTGGGTACCGGGGGTACTATAGAAGAGATTAACGTAGATTTGGAAGCTCAAAACTTGAAAAATACGGAGTTTAAGATTCCTACCACAACTACTTTGGGAGTAGGTATTGGGGAAAATAGGAAGTGGTTTATTGGTGGTGAGTATAGTTTTCAAGGCATGAGCGCTTTTGAAAACCCTTTTTTAGGTGTAGAGAATGTTGTTTATAAAGACGCTAGTTCATTTGCATTTGGAGGATTTATTACTCCGGATAGCGGGTCTTTTTCGAGCTATCTAAACCGCATTACTTATAGGGCTGGGCTACGTTTAGATAAGACTGGGATGGTAGTGAGTGATGTAGATATAAACAACTTTGGCATAACTTTTGGAGTTGGACTACCACTGGGACGAAGTTTATCCAATCTTAATTTAGGTTTTGAATTAGGAAAAAGAGGAACAACAAGGGCCAATTTAGTAGAGGAAAGTTATTTAAAGATAAATATAGGACTCTCTCTTAATGACCGCTGGTTCCAGAAGAGAAAAATTAACTAAAAAAAATTTAGTACATTAACCACTTTAAACTTAGCAAAAATGAAAATGAAAATTTACTTCGCGGCAATAATGTTCCTAGGAATGATAGGGGTAAGTAATGCTCAGGCGCAAAATCCTGAATGTATGACCAATCTCTCCATTTTTTCAGAGCACGCCAAAGTCAAAAATTATGAAGCAGCTTTCGAGCCTTGGAAAATGGTATACGAAACCTGCCCTAAATTAAACTACGCAACGTATTTCTACGGTGAGCGTATTTTAAAAGATAAAATAGAAAATGGTCCGGCAGCAGAAAAAGATGCTAATGTTCAAATGTTACTTGGTATCTACGATAGTAGATTGCAACACTATGCGTCAAAAACAAGTGTAGCCGAGACCGATATTGACAAGGCTATGTTGATGAGCGATGAGAAAATGATTGATGACGAGAAAATGTACGGGATGCTAAACGATGCGTTCAGTAAAGACAAAAAGAACTTCACCAACCCAAAAGCATTATACCTTTATTTCTCTAGTTTGGTTGATTTGCACAACGGAGGTAAAAAAGAATTACAGGAAGTCTTTGATGTATATGATGAAGTTACCACTAAGATTGAAGATGAGAATGATGCAATTACTGTAAAGATTGGTAAGCTTTTACCAAAAGAGGAATCCGGAACATTAACGTCGAAAGAAAAACGTGCGTTAAAATCGTACAACTCCTATTCTGAGAACTATGGTAAAATTGGCGGAAGTATAGATTCTAAGTTAGGAGCCTTAGCAGACTGTAGCAACCTTATTCCTTTATATGAGAAAAATTTCGAGGCCAGAAAAGGTGATGTTAAATGGGTAAAGGGAGCAGTTTCTAGAATGTTTAGCAAGGAGTGTACCGACGATGACCTTTTTGTGAAGCTAGTGGAAGCTCAAAAAAACTTAGATCCATCTGCAGATATTTTTGTATACTTAGGTACGCTTAAAATGAAGAGTGGAGATAGCAAAGGTGCTATGGTGGATTTCGATAAAGCATTAAGTTTGGAAACAGATGGTGTGAAGAAATCTAAAATTGCTATGAAAGTTGCAACAATTAACAAAAGAAAAGGCAGTAAATCTACAGCTAGGAATTATGCGCAAAAAGCAATTGACGCGAATCCTTCAAATGGCAGAGCTTATTTGCTAATTGCGAATCTGTATGCCTCTAGTGCCAATGACTGTGGAACTACTTCTTTTGATAAACGTGCTATGTATTGGAAAGCAACAGATATGGCTGCAAAAGCAGGTAGAGTAGATCCTTCTATAAGGTCTTCTGCAAACCAAGCAGTTGCTAGTTATTCCGCAAAGGCACCGAGTAAAGAGATGATTTTTAGCTCAGGAATGGCAGGAAAGACAGTTACATTTTCTTGTTGGGTTGGAGGAAGCGTAAAGGTTCCTACCTTGTAAGATGACAACATATAATTCAGATATTTTTAAAAGCATTGCCGTGGTAGTAACCATGGCAATGCTTTTTTCTTGCCAAGACGGATATAAACGTGTTGGTGATGAAGCGATAAAGCGTATAGTTCCACAAGGAATTGCCAAAGATTTTGTACTTACGTACACAGAAATACCAAAAAAAATAACTTCAGAGGATACAGGTTCAACAAGAGTGATGGCAATTCTTTCAGGTCCTGTTAGAAAGGATTTTGAAAATTTGAATTTTCCACATCAAACATTTCCTGAAGGGCTCTTATTAGAAATTTTTAACGAAAAAGACGAACGAACTACCATAGAGGCAGACTATGGAATCTTCTATTCTGCAACTGGTGTCGTAGATTTGAGAGGAAACGTAATCATTAAATCTGATGATGGTAAGAAGTTGGAAGCGCCGCAACTATACTATGATCGCACGAATGAATGGGCTTTTACCCAAGAAAAGTTTAAATTTACAAATCCAGAAGATGGTACTGTAATGGACGGTAAAGGAATGGATATAAAGAAAGATTTAAGTATTATGAACGCGCATAAGACGTTTGGATTAATGCTGATAAAAGAGGAAAAAGATGATTAGAATTTTAAGATACACAGAGTATTTGTATGCAATAGTGGCTGTTTTTTCATTGTATAGAATTTTTACAGATTGGAATACGGATAGATCCATGGCGTATATTTTTATCTTTTTTGCAATTATATCCACCGGCATGTTCGTTTTTCGAAGAAACTATCGAAAAAAATTCGAACAACGTCAAAAGGATAATGACAATCAATAGTGGAGCCAGACCTTCTTATTATAATACTATCCCTTGTTTTTTCCGCCTTTTTTTCGGGGATGGAAATCGCTTTTATTTCTGCGAATAAGATTCACATAGAAATAGAAAAAAAGCAGGAGGGTGTTCTTGCCAAGGTACTTACTAAGCTTACCAAAAAACCATCTAAGTTTATCGCTACCATGCTCATTGGTAACAATATTGCCTTAGTAATTTATGGTTTGTTTATGGGCGAACTACTCATGAACTGGTTTTCTGGGCTAGCCACGGAAAATAACTTTTTAAGGGTGTTTTTGACAGATTTCACCTTGTTGACCCAGACTGTTATTTCTACCTTGGTAATTCTTATTACAGCAGAGTTTCTTCCAAAGGTTTTGTTTCAAATTTACGCGAACAGCTTACTTAGGCTTCTGGCGATACCAGCTTATGTTTTCTATCTTGTTTTTTCGTTAATATCCGAGTTTATCATTGGCGTATCGGATTTTATACTAAAATATATCTTCCGAACCCCAGGCGATGATGTGCAGCTTGCTTTTAGTAAAATTGAGTTAGGAGATTATATAACGGAACAAATGGAAACTGTTGAAGAAGAGGATGAAGTAGATTCAGAAATACAGATTTTTCAGAACGCGTTGGAATTTGCAGCTGTAAAAGCCCGCGAGGTAATGGTTCCAAGAACCGAAATCATGGCAGTGGAAATTCATGAAACACCCAAGAATTTAGCTAAACTTTTTACCGAGACAGGATTTTCCAAAATCCTTGTTTTTAAGGATACCGTAGATAATGTTATTGGGTACGTACATTCCTATGAGTTGTTCAAAAAACCTAAAACCATCAAAAGCATTCTCCTTCCGGTAGAGTTTGTTCCAGAGACTATGCTTATTCAGGATATTTTGAATGTGCTGATAAAGAAAAGGAAAAGTATAGCTGTTGTGTTGGATGAATATGGTGGTACATCTGGCCTTATGACGGTGGAGGATATTGTAGAGGAGCTTTTTGGAGAGATTGAGGACGAGCACGATACTACCGATTTAAGGGAAGAACAGATAGATGACACCCATTTCTTGTTTTCGGCGCGCTTAGAGGTAGATTATCTCAACGAAAACTATAAGCTCAATCTAAATTCGTCCGATGAGTACGAGACTTTAGGTGGGATGCTAGTGCATCAACTAGGGGAAATTCCTGAAAAGGAAGCTGAAATTAATATTGATAATTTTAAGTTTACGATTATAGAAGTGTCCAGTACCAAGATAGACTTAGTTGCGCTGGAATTGCTTGACTTGGACTAATTAGGTTTATAGCTATCATTTCCAGTGGTTTTAGTTTTTATTATTTCAATTAAAAATGGTAATTTCGCCACCTAATTTTTAGTTTACCATAGAATGGCAGTTTTAGAAAATATAAGAAAACGTACTACGGTGTTGATCTTGATTATAGGTCTAGCCTTGTTTGCATTTGTAATTTCAGGTGTATTTACCAGTAGTGATTTTGGAAGTGGCGGCAAAATAGGCTCTTCTGTTGCGGAAATTAATGGGAATGAACTATCCATAGACGATTTTAGACAAAAGGTAGAGATTGCTTCTAGAAGGGTAGGACCAACAACATCTTCGTTACAAGTAATGAATCAGGTTTGGGACCAAGAGGTTAGGAATAGTATTCTTGGAGCACAGTTCAACGATTTAGGTATAGGCATAGAGCAAGACCAAATTGTAGACTTTCTTGAAACCGCTGGTTACGGACAGAATCCTCAGTTTCAAGATGCCAACGGGATGTTTGATCCAAATTTGTTTAGGCAAACGGTTATGGATTGGAAAGTAAATAATCCTCCACAATACGATGCATGGCTGCAGACCGAAGAACAAATCGTACAAATGGCCAAGGAGCAAACCTATTTTAATTTGGTTAAAGCTGGTGTTGGTGCTACATTAAAAGAAGGAGAGTTAGATTACAAATTGGCTTCCGAAAAAATGGATATCAAATATGTTCGCGTTCCTTACAGCAGTATTGCAGACAGTACCATCTCAGTAAGTAAGCAAGAGATTGCGGCATATGTTAAAGAGCACAAGAGCGATTACAAGCAAGAAAAGTCAAGGGACATCCAATTCGTTTATTTTGATGAAAAACCTTCAGCAGCAGATGATCAAGCCATAAAAGCATCAGTTGCAAAATTATTAGACGATACAGTTGAATATAATGCAAAGACAGATCGTAATGATACTATTAAAGGGTTTAGGAATGCGTCAAACATGGCTGCGTTCTTAAGCCGATATTCAGATGTTCAATTTGATACGATATACAAGGCAAAAAAGGAATTACCAGCAACTATTGCAGATACAATAATGAGTTTGCAGGTAGGTGAGTTTTATGGTCCTTATAGAGATGGTGTTTCTTATAAGGTAACAAAAATGATGGATAGAAAACCTAATGGTTCTGTAAAATCCAGTCATATTTTAATTACCTACGAAGGAGCTACGCGTGCTAATCCAGATATTAAAAGAACCAAGGAAGAAGCGGAGACGAAAGCAAATGAGCTGTTTAAGGACGTAAAGAATAATGTAGCTGATTTTACGGCGTATGCCAGGGATAACTCTGATGGACCTTCAGCTCCGCAAGGTGGAGATCTAGGCTTTTTTCAAAAGGGAAGATTGGCTACGGAGTTCAATGAATTTATTTTTTCTAATCCTATTGGAAAGGTAGGTTTGGTAGAAACGGATTTTGGTTTTCACATTATCAAGGTAGACGACAAGGAAGATATCGTTCAGTTAGCGACGCTTTCTAGGGAGGTTGTTGCTTCAGAGGAAACCATTAATACCTTGTTCACGAACGCTACGAAATTTGAAATGGAAACTATTGCCGATGAAAATGAGTTTTCAAGTATAGCCAAAACCAATGAGTATTTGGTAAGACCGGTGAATAGTATAAAGGAATTAGATGAGAATTTACCAGGTCTAGGATTGCAACGTACTTTAGTGCAGTGGGCGTTTAATGGGGATACCAATGTTGGTGATATCAAACGGTTCAATATCAATAATGGCTACGCTGTTGCTCAAGTGACCGGAAAATATAAAGAAGGCCCCATGGCTCCTGAAGATGCTTCAATGACTGTATTGCCAATTTTAAGAAAAGAGCGCAAGGCAGCTCAAATTATTTTAGCTAGTAAAGGAAAAGCAATGGACGCCTTTGCCACGGATAACAATGTGTCCGTTTCAACGGCTTCTGCGTTAACCGTGAAGTCACCTACCATTCCTGGTGCAGGAAGTGAACCTATCATTGTAGGAACGGCCTATGGTATGGCGCAGGGTGAAACTTCTGGATTGTTGGAAGGTAATACCGGAGTGTTTATGATAGAGGTGACAAATAGAACAGAGGCTCCAAAGTTGGATAACTATAGTACGTATGCGAATACCTTAAAAAGTAATGCAGCTAACAGAGTTAATACTGCGGTTTACAACGCATTAAAAGAAGGTGCTGAAATAGAAGATAAAAGAGCTACCTTTTATTAAATCGCTACAATAAAATTAAATAAAAAAGCCTCCTATGTTGGAGGCTTTTTTATTTAGCCCAGTGGGTTCTCTATATTCTATAGTCAACTCGCTCCTAATACGGAGGTGTCTTCTATACCCCATTGTCTCAAACACCTACCTATACTAGAAGCTATGGTTTAATTTTTTCGGGTAAAATCGATGTAGTAAACATATTTCTCATTCCCCTTACTTCTGTTCATTTTATCACGGGTGTTTGAAATAGAGTTCTTTTAGGTGAATCATAATCGTTCCGTCTTGCTATTTCTGTAATACCATATCGGAATAGGAAAGGATGGTCGTATATCCTTTCGCCTTAAAATAATCCATTGTGTTTTCTCTTTCCGTAACCAGCACAAAATCACCACCCCAACCTCCTAAGCTTTTTACACTTCCGGTATAATCGGGGAACAATTCTTCCTTTATGGTGGGAACATTCAGAGCACGTGAAAGTGTTTTTTCGTGTAGGTTCAATACCGATTCGAATTCGTTTAAAGTACTAGCTTGTAAAAGTTCCCTTGTTAGTTCGGTAATGGTTTTGACTAGTGCTACTTTGTCGATTGCTTGCTCTCGGTATGCAGATATAGCTTCCCTACTGTTCTTTTTTTGGTTCAGATAAACGAAGTATAGCCCATTAGAAAAAGGAAGTATTGGCTTCACCTCACGAATAATGGGTTGGTTGTTTTTGATTTTAAATACTATCGGATTATCGTTTTGTGCACACGCGATGTCGTAACCACTGCCGCCAAAGCTTTCTTTTAAAAGGCTGTAGGGGTTTACTTTGGCCAATTGCGCCATATTGTTTATCAACGTAGAAGAAGTGCCTAGCCCCCAATTTCTAGGAAACGTCAATTTGGTTTCTATAGCACATCCATCGGTATCCACTAAGAAATTAGGCTGTAAGATTCTAGTTTGTTTCAGTAGATTGGTTAGTGTTTTGGAGATATCCTCATCTGAGGTAGATAGCTTTGTAAAATCTATTAAGTCGTAACTTCCTTTAAACCAAAGACTGCCGTCTGCATTTAGACTTTCCCAAGAAAGTATCCCTGATGTATCTTCGGTCAGTTTTAGTGATTGCCCAAACGTTGTAGGAATAGCCCATCCTTCGGCACCATCTAAGATGGCGTATTCTCCTGAAAGTAATAGTTTTCCATTACTATAAAAAGATTCTGTCATGATGGGTTTCTCAATTGCTCTAGTGCATCTGCGACACCGCTATGAGTTACTATATTTGTTTTAAAGTGTACTATTAACTTGTTCTTTTCAGTAGTGTTGGCGCCAAGTTGATTCAGCATATTCATTAAGTGCATTTTCATGTGGCCTTTTTGTATGCCTGTAGTAACTAAGGAACTTACCGCCGCAAAGTTTTGTGCCAAACCAGCAACTGCAATAATCTGCATTAATTCTTTTGCCGAAGGATTTTGTAATAGCTCCAGATTAAGTTTTACCAATGGATGAAGCTTTGTCAATCCACCAACAGTTCCCACGGCTAAGGGTAATTCTATCCAAAATTTGAAAATACCATCTTTAATTTCGGCATGTGTAAGGCTGCTATAGCTGCCGTTTCTTGCGGCGTAAGCATGTACACCAGCCTCAATGGCCCTGAAATCGTTACCCGTGGCAAGTACCACGGCATCAATGCCGTTCATAATACCTTTATTATGAGTAACGGCACGGTAAGGTTCTACCTTTGCAATGGCAACCGCTCGTATCATTTTTTCGGCAAATAGTTGTGAGGAAATATCAGAAGAAAGCGTTAACTCCGTTACAGGGCAACTCACAGATGCCTGTACAACGCAATTGGGGACATAGTTAGATAATATGCTCATAACTACTTCTATTTGCTTTTCTTCCGCTGTAAAGACATCGTAGCCCAAGGCTTCTCTTTTAAGCGTAGTGGCAAATTGTTCCAGACAGCTGTTGATAAAGTTGGCTCCCATGGCATCTTTTGTTTCAAAGGTGCAGTGTAGTTGGTAATAGTTGTTTAGGTCGTTGGTTTTGTCTCTAAGTTCAATAGTAGAAATACCACCGCCACGTTTCGTCATACTCTCTGTAAGGTGTTCGCTGTCTGTATGTAGTTTTTCTTTTAGCGACTTAAAAAACAAATTGAGTTTCTGAAAATCGCCGGTAAATATAAAATGTACTTGACCTACTTTTTCGGTTCCTAGCACCGTAGCGGTAAAGCCGCCTCTGTCCATCCAGAATTTAGCTGCTTTGCTTGCGGCGGCAACTACCGAACTTTCTTCTATAGCCATGGGTATGGCGTATAGTTGGTCGTTTATTATAAAGTTAGGGGCAATGCCCAAAGGCATGTATAAATTGGTGATGGTGTTTTCTATAAATTCGTCATGCAACTGTTGTAGATCACTATCTTGATTCCAATAGGCTGAGATGAGCTTTTTGGAAGCTTCAGAATCTTTGGTGTAATGCTCAGTTAACCAATCTATTTTCTTTGCTTTTGAGAGTTTTGAAAAACCACTGATAGGGGTTGTCATGAATTTTATTTTCTGCGGTTATTGACAAGTGCACTAGGCGCTCAACTATGATTTTACAGTTTCGTTTTAGGAAATAAAAAGTAAAGATAATCATATTGATTTGAATAAAACTACCGCTTTTAGTCTAGTGAATTGGCTGTCTTTTTTGGTCTATTTCGAGGTTTTTCACAGAAATAGTGGTAAACTTGATAGCTAGAACAAATTTTATCACTTTATGCGAATTATATATGTTTTTTTGTTTGCACTACTTTGTTTTACCCCATTATTAATCGCGCAGCAAAAGCAAATTTCCGTTACTGATATTTATACTGGAGAATTCCAAACGCAGGGAATGGATGTGCTTCGATCCATGAACAATGGAAAGCAGTATACCGTTTTAAATAAAGACCCATATCGCGGAATAGTATCCGTTGACACCTATGACTATAGTACCCTTGAAAAAGTGTCTACCGTTATTTCTACTGGCGATGTAGGAGGTCTCGAAGAATTCTCGTCATATAGCTTTAGTCAAGATGAAACTAAGTTATTGTTGGCAACCCAAGTAGAGTCTATTTTTAGGAGATCTACCTTGGGTATTTTTTATTTGTATGATATTGCTTCTAAAAAACTAACAAAAATAAATGACGCCAAGATACAGGAGCCGACCTTGTCTCCGGACAATAGGAAAGTGGCTTATGTGAAGGATAATAATTTGTTTTTGATGAATTTAGAAAGCGGTTCGACCAAACAGGTGACGGAAGATGGTGTAAAAAACAAGATTATTAATGGGGTTACGGATTGGGTCTATGAAGAGGAGTTTTCTTTTGTAAGGGCCTTTGAGTGGAATGCAGACGGCAGTAGTATCGCCTTTTTAAGGTTTGATGAAACCAACGTTCCAGAGTTTTCTATGGATGTATACGGAACGGAGAAGTATCCTAGTCAGCATGTATTCAAATATCCAAAGGCCGGTGAGGACAATGCCATAGTGAGTTTGCATACCTATGATGTGCAAAGTGGTGAAACAGCAAAGATATATTTGGGTGATGCTTATTACATTCCGAGAATTAAGTGGATGAACCACAAAGAATCATTAAGTGTGCAGACCATGAATAGGCACCAAAACCATTTAAAGTTTCATTTGGTGAATGCTAAGACCGGTAACGTTACCGTGCTGCTTGAAGAAACCGACAAGGCCTATGTTGATATTCATGATAACCTAACTTTTTTGGCCGACGATAGTTTTATTTGGACTAGTGAAAAAGATGGCTGGAGCCATATTTACCTGCACAATTCAGATGGAAAATTAATGAACCAGGTAACACAAGGTGCTTGGGAGGTTACTAACTACTACGGCTATGATCAGAACGATGATAAGATTTATTATCAGTCTACAGAGAATGGTAGCACAAACCGAGGGGTGTATAGTGTTGAGAGCAATGGAAACAAAAAGATGTCTTTAGCAGTAGTGAAGGGTGCTAACTCAGCCTCTTTTAGTGCGGATTTCACGTATTTTATAAATAACTATTCCAGTGCTACAACGCCTCCAAGATACACCTTACACAAGGCGCTAAACGGAAAAAAAATAATTGATATATTAGATAATACGGCTCTTTCTCAAAAATTGGAAGGTTATAAAACTAGTCCAAAGGAGTTTTCTACCATCAATATCAATGGGAACGATTTGAATATGTATATGATCAAACCAACTGATTTTGATGCTTCTACAAAGTACCCACTGTTGATGTATCAATATAGTGGTCCTGGATCACAAAATGTATCTAATACTTGGATGTCTGATAGGGATTACTGGCACCAAATGTTGGTTTCCAAAGGCTATATTGTTGCTTGTGTAGATGGCAGGGGCACCGGTTATAAAGGGAGCGATTTTAAAAAAGTAACGTATTTGAATTTAGTAAAATACGAGACCGAAGACCAGATTGCAGCCGCTAAAAAACTCAGTGAATTAGATTTTATAGATGAACAGCGCACCGGGATTTGGGGATGGAGTTTTGGAGGGCACATGTCTACCAACTATCTTTTAAAAGGAAACGATACTTTTGAAATGGCTATAGCGGTAGCGCCGGTAACCTCATGGCGCTTTTACGATACTATTTATACGGAACGCTTTATGCGCACACCCTCTGAAAACCCAGGTGGTTACGATGATAATTCTCCTTTTCATTATCCTGAGTTGCTTAAAGGTGATTACTTATTGATTCATGGTTCAGGCGATGATAATGTACATGTGCAAAATACCATGCGTATGGTAGAAGCTCTGGTCCAAGCCAATAAGCAATTTGACTGGGCTATTTATCCAGATAAAAATCACAGCATAAAAGGCGGTAATACCCGCATTCATTTATATACTAAAATGACCGATTTTGTAACATCAAAACTTTAACCAACCTTAGTACCAACTAAAACCAAGATATTATGACAGAAATGAAGCCAGCAACTCAAAAGGAACTTTTTGGACATCCGGTAGGACTGTTTTACCTATTTTTTGCAGAAATGTGGGAACGGTTCAGTTTTTATGGTATGCGCGCTTTGTTGACCCTTTACATGGTCGATGTTGTTTTTGAAGCGCTTGCAGAGCGTGATTTTGCTACCGCGGCTGTGTATGCATCCTATGGATCTTTGGTGTACGCATCTACAGTAATTGGCGGTCAGATTTCAGATAAAATTTTGGGAATGCGAAATTCAATTTTTTTGGGTGGGATATTAATGGCAATAGGTCATTTTGTACTGGCCATAGAGAATGATCTGGCATTTTTCTTGGCACTTGCTTTAATTATTGTTGGTAACGGTTTTTTTAAACCTAATATTTCAACTTTTGTTGGAACGCTATATCCCTACGGAGACCCTAAAAAAGATTCAGGCTTTACTATTTTTTATATGGGAATCAATATTGGAGGTTGGATAGCTCCGCTGCTGTGCGGTTGGTTGGCCTATGCCTATGGTTGGCACTATGGTTTTGGTTTGGCAGGAATAGGAATGCTTACAGGCTTAATCGTTTTTTGGAGCGGTATACGCAAGAACGTATTTGGGGATAGAGGGCTGCCTCCAAACGAAGAAGTGATGAACAAAAAAGTATTTGGGATAAAGCAGGGTGTCTTAATTCCTATTTTGACCGTTCTTTCTGCCCCAGTGATTGCCTATTTACTATCCGCATATAAATCTTTGGGAACTGAAGGAACATTTTTAGGAGATCAAAATATCGTCAATATTATTTTTAAGGGTATTGCGGTACTGATATTGGTTTACCTCGCCAATATTATGATTAAAGCCACCTTGGAAGAGCGTAAAAAACTTTTTGTTGCCGTTTTGATTACGTTTTTCATGACAATATTTTGGGGCTTTCATGAATTGTCTGGCAGTGTTATAACCTTATTTGCTGCAAGAAATGTAGAACTGTCCTTAATGTCGGCCGCACAAACCAACTCGTTAAATTCTATGTTCATTATTATCTTGGCCATTCCTATCTCTTTGATGTGGACTTACCTAAGTAAGAAGAACCTTAACCCTAGAACCCCATATAAATTTGGAATGGGATTACTTTTTGCTGGTATCAGCTTTTATGTGCTTGCAATAAGTGTCAATAGTGCCGATGCCAATGGCTTGGTGCCTTTTGCTTATTTGTTATTAATGTATTTCTTGTTGTCCATAGGAGAGTTGTTTATGTCTCCCGTTGGGCTTTCAAAGATTACGGATTTATCTCCAAAACGCATCGTTGCATTTATGATGGGGGTGTGGTTTTTATCATCCTCTTTTGCCTTTCAAGTAGTCGGGTTTATTGGAAAACAACTCGCTATTGAAAGTACGGACAAAAATGTAGGTGGTTTTGAGACCTTAACAGTATATACAGACGGATTTGAATTGATAGCTAAGTACGCTGTAGTGGCCGGTATTCTTGTATTGGTGGCATCGCCTTTGATTAAAAAACTAATGGGTAAGGTGCATTAATCTATAGCTCCAAAAGAATAGAATCCCTTTTCACCAGTATAGTGAAAAGGGATTTTTCTTTTGATACAGGTGGCTTTCCATCGTGCGATATAACTTGTATAGTTGCTGCCATCAGCAATAATTTTACTTGGATTAGTCCTTACTATAAATCTTTCTAAATTAATTTTTGGGGAATGGGTGAGCAAAACCATTTGTCCTTTTTTTTCTGATGGATAGACACCTAGACTATCTAAAATCAAGAACCGCTTCTTGTTAATGAAATAACTATTCGCTACGGTTTTATAAGAGATATTACGGATGCGTTCGCCAATTTTTATATCGTTTACTGGGTTTTTCGCAGCTGTGGTATCCGAGGTCAGTACGGTTGTATCCCAGCCGCTTCTTTCTAAAATAATTGTGTTTTTGGTCTGATGTAATACCATTATCTTATTTTTTTGACTCGCTGCAACTATTTGATATATGGTATAGCATTGGAACATCAGCAAGCTTGCAAGGAAGAATGCCATTCGTTTGAAATGTAGTTGCTTCAACAAGAGAATTAGGGTGGTAATTAGGGCATAGGCTAATAGAAGTTGTATAGCATCGAAAGAAATATGCATAAAAATAAAATCTTCTTGTTGGGCCACCCAGGCTACTATCTTATTCATGTATGAAATTAGTTCATTAAAAAACCAGGCTAGTGTGCTGGGTAGTTGGTTAATAAGAGCTAAGAGAATCACTAGAATTCCCGTACCCAAAATAAAACCCAAGGCAGGAATAATGAGGAGGTTAGAAATAAAGAACAAACCTGGAAATTGATGAAAATAGAATAGGCTAATGGGCAAAACACCTAATTGAGCAGCAACACTAACCGAAAGCAGTTGCCAGATATAACGTACTGGTTTAGATTTTGGATACCAAAATCGTTGGAGTAAAGGATAAATCCAAACAATAGCAAGTACAGCGGCATAACTCATCTGAAACCCAATTTGAAATAATAAATTTGGGTTAATGAATAGTAAGATAAAAAACATGGAGAGCGCAAGGATATTGAACGTGTTGCTTGGCCGGTTTAGATACAGTGCGTAGGCCACAAAACTAAACATGGTACATGCCCGAACAAGGGAAGCTGATAGTCCAGCTAAAAAAGCAAAGCCCCACAATAAAAGTACAGTAAGGAATAAACTAATTTTCTTTCCGTGAGGTAGGTATTCCAAGGGCCGCAATAAAAACTGTAGCACCAATAGTAGGATGCCAATATGTAATCCAGAAAGTGCTAGAATATGAACTGCCCCAGCATCCTTATAATTGTCATAGGTTTCTTTCGAAATATCGGTGCGCTGCCCTAGGAGCAGGGCTTGAATTACGGCTAGCTCTTCTTCTCCAAAATTCGCAGTCTTTAGTTTTTTTATGATGTGATTTCTAGCACTAGCTGCGATTCCAAAAATAGTTCTGGACGGGTTTTCCGTTTTATCATAGTGGTTTGGTGTTAGTCTCACTTGATGGTAAATGCCCAATTTTGCCAGATAACCTTTATAATTGAATTGATGTGGATTTAACGGTGACTTAATAGCGGTAAGCTTGTTTACGGTATATATTTCATCATCTACAGATAAAGTGGTCAGGCTGTCATCAAGGGATTTACTGAGTATTAGTTTTCCAGTGGCAAATGAGCTATCCACGCTTTTGATTTCGGCAATATAGCGTTCCGAAAAGGCTGTAGGTTTTAAGACCTCCCTTATTTTCAAATGCCAAACGATTTGTTCTGTTAAAGCAAGGGTACTGTAATGATATTTGTCTTGTTGGGGTTGCGCCTTTATAATGATGAAAGTGCCTAAAGCCATGGTTGTTAAGCTGGCGAGGACACCAAACCAAATGGATTTAGTATTCCTTTCATAACGATATAGGACACCAAGACTTATAAATAAGAACAGTGTAGCCCCAAGGGCGATACTAGTATGAAAAGAAGAAAAATGGCCAATTAGGACGCCAATGATAAGCAGTAGCGTAAGTTTTATTGGAACGAACGCTAGTAGTTTCATCTTATAAAATTCTAGTGGCCTTAACAAAGGCGCTGTTCCAAAACCCTTCTCGTAATGATGATACCGTTACGCCACGAGATGTGGAGGCATGTATGAACTTGACTTCATCTCCTTCTACTTTTACCACCATACCTACATGGTTGATTCGTTTGGCACGTTTTTTTGTTTTAAAGAAGAGTAAATCACCTTTTTCTACATCTTTAATTCTTATTTTTTTTCCTTCCTCTGCCATGTGGATTGATGTTCTTGGAAGACTTACATTGTGTTCTCCAAAAGAGATATAAAGCAGTCCGGAGCAATCCATTCCTTTTCGTGTGGTTCCTCCGAACTTATAGCGCACTCCAGAAAAGGTAAGTGCGGTATTGATGACCTTATCTGCTTTAGAATTGGGGCGATTAGTAACGCTTGATTTTTCCGCTAGGCGCTCTGTTGTTTCGGCAACGCCCCTTCTATGGTTGTCTGCAGCTGCCACTGAAATCCTTCGCTCTTTGGTAGTTAAGCTCGTTTTTTTACTGCTCCCGCAACTAGCAATGAACATTATTAGGAATAGGCAGGATAAGTTTCGCATAGCTTACAAGTGGTATATCTTATACTTGAACCCTAAAATTATAGAATTATTTTATATGATGTCTAGGTATGTGCAAAAAATCTACCCAATAGGTCTTGGTCGTGTATTTGGATGTTGGGTCTGAATCCTATTTCTATGTAAGCCAGTTATTTAATCGCGTGAAAGCTATTGTAAGTTTCTAAGTTGTATAATTTGTTTCTTTTTGGTACGCAAGGAGTAGGATTAAGAATAGTTCCAATAATCAAATATTTTTATATCTACTCAATTAGACTTTAGAATACTATTTTCTACTATTCTGGTAAATGTGTGCTGCGGCTTTGGCACTGGCACCGGTACCACCCAATTTTTTAATGAGTGCGTCATAGTTTAGTATTTGTTCCGTTCTGTTAGGACCGGATAGAATGGCTTCCAACGCTGTCTTGAGTTTCTTTTGGGTAAAGTCGTTCTGAATGAGTTCGGTTACCACTTCTTTTTTCATAATTAAATTGACCAAGGAAATATATTCCAGAGTTATAATGCGTTTTGCAATTTGATAGGATACCCAGTTTGCTTTATAGCAAACCACCTGTGGCACCTTAAATAAGGCTGTTTCTAAAGTTGCGGTGCCACTGGTAACCAAAGCTGCTGTGGCAATCGAAAGCAGGTCGTAGGTCTTGTTTTGTACGATTTTTACATTTTTATCAGATAAATATGGGGTGTAAAATTCTTTATCTAAACTGGGAGCACCGGCAATCACAAATTCGTGACCAGGAAAATTCGATGTTAAGGAGAGCATTACAGATAACATTTTCTGAACTTCCTGTTTACGGCTTCCGGGAAGTATCGCTATAATCGGTTTTTTGGTATCGAGTTGATGGTTCCTCCGAAATATTTCCTCATTTAGTTCGGCTCTGTTAGATATAGCGTCGATTAAGGGGTGTCCTACAAAGTTGACAGGATAGTTATGTTTTTTATAAAATTCTTCTTCGAACGGAAGAATAACGTACATGGCATCTACATCTCTTTTTATCTTTTCTATCCGTCCTTCTCTTGAAGCCCACAATTGAGGAGAGATGTAATAATTAGTTCTAATCCCCTTTTCCTTGGCCCATTTTGCTATCCTTAAGTTAAAACCCGAGTAGTCAATAAATACGATGATGTCTGGTTGAAAGTCTGTAATATCGGACTTGCAAAAAGCAATATTCTTAAAAATAGCACTTAGGTTCATGAGCACTTCCAAAAACCCCATAAAGGCCATTTCCTTGTAATGTTTGACCAAATCCCCGCCTGCACTCTGCATTAAGTCCCCGCCCCAGCAACGAATATTAGCATCCGCGTCTTCTGCTTTCAAAGCTTTAATAAGATTGGACCCATGTAGGTCTCCAGAGGCTTCACCAGCGATAATGTAATACTTCATTTAAAATACTTTATAGTATAGAATAATGAAAGCCGTAAGCATTGTCGCTATTAATACACCTTTTGCTCGTTCATTTCTTTTCAGTTTTAAAAAACCAAAGAAAGCCACTAAATTTAAAATAGCTCCTAAGGCCAAGAGGCTTCCAACGTGCCCTTGGGCAACAGCCGCTTGATAGGTTTCTTCTATGCCGAAGTCGGAAAATAGTAAAATGTACAATAGCGTTCCTATAGTGTTGGCGATTAGACCAACCAAAAAACCTATGATTACTTCTTTTTTAACGTTCATGAGTTTAATATCAAATACAAATACAAATACAAATACAAATACAAAGTTCAAGTGTAAAGTGCCAAAGATGTTCGCAACAGTCGGTAACAAATTCAGTCTTCGTTCAACCCCTCACAAAGATATTCAACGCACATTTTATTAATAACTGACATCTACCCCCTAAAAACTCCAAGAATTCAATTCCTGAATCGCATGGTGGGCGGTAAGGTCAAACTGTGTGGGTACAACAGAAATAAACCCGTTTGCCAGTGCCCATTCGTCCGTATCCTCTCCCTTGTCCAGTAATTCAAATTTACCGGTGAGCCAATAATAATCCTTACCCATTGGGCTGGTTCGTTTGTCAAATTTTTCCTTCCAGTTCGCTTTTGCTTGTCTACAGATTTTTATTCCTTTTATATCCTTTTTTTTAAGCTTTGGAATATTAACATTTAGGACTACGCCCTTAGGAATTCTATTAGTTAGTGCTTGTGTAACGATTTCGGTTATAAAATCACCTGCGTGAGAAAAATCGGCATCCCAATTGTAATCGCAAAGCGAAAAACCGATAGCGGGTATTCCTTCTATACCTGCCTCTATAGCAGCGCTCATAGTGCCAGAATAAATAACGTTTATAGAGGAATTAGATCCATGGTTAATACCGCTTACGCAAATATCCGGTTTTCTGTCTAACAGTTCTTGTAGCGCAAGTTTAACGCAGTCTGCAGGTGTTCCACTGCAGCTATACTCTTCATTTCCAGTGTCCGTCGTGTCTGTTTTCATTTTTTTGGAATAGAGTGTGCTGTCCAAGGTAATGGCATGTCCCATACCAGATTGAGGACTGTCTGGAGCCACTACGATAACATCACCTAAGGTCTTCATCAGCGCAACTAAAGTGCGAAGCCCTGGAGCGGTAATACCATCATCGTTCGTAACCAAAATTAAGGGTTTTTTCATGCGATATACTTTGTCGGGTAAAAATACGTTTTTATACAGGATTGGACGAGCGTACCGTTTAACAAAAATTTAAACTCATGTTGTTAAGTTGGCATGGTTTTTTCTTTATCTTAGGGGATTATGGCTTAGAAAAAGAAGCATTTAAACCCCGAATATTTTGAAAAAGAAAATAAAAGATAGTTTTATGAAAAGAAATTTAGTCTACATTTCTGTAGGATTATTAGTGGCCGTTGCCTCCTGCAGTTTTACCAATAAATCTTTTGAGAATGATGATAAGGACAAGTTGTTGTTAGACCTTATTACCTACGTCTTGGAAAAAGGACATTACGAACCAAAGCTAATCAACGATGATTTTTCGGTAAGTGTTTTTGAAGATTTTATCGATGTTGTAGATCCTACAAAACGGTATTTTCTTGCTTCAGATATTGCAGAATTTGAGCAGTACAAGTTTCAGATAGACGATCAAATCAAGAATACCGATATTACTTTTTTTAATGTGGTATATGCAAGGTTGATGGAGCGTATGGATGATGCCAAGGAAATTTATAAAGAGGTGCTCAAGACGCCTTTTGATTATAATGATGATGAAAGTATCAGCATAAAATACGATGAAGAATCTTTTGTTTCCAGTAAAAAGGAACTTCAAGAACGATGGAGAAAGCAATTAAAGTATGCTACTTTAGGCACCTTCGATTCTAAAATAACACATGCTGAAAAGGCAGATGAATCGGGAGCCTACGATGATCATGACCATAATGCACATACCCCTGAGGAAGCAGAGAAAGAAGCCAGAGAATCGACCGAGACAACCTTAGATGAGTTTTTTGATTTTGTGAGCGATTTGGAACGAAAGGATTGGTTTGAACAATATATCAACACTATTGTAGACGAGTTTGATCCGCATACCTATTACTTTGGACCAGAGGACAAAGAACGTTTTGATGTAAGTATGTCAGGTAAATTTGAAGGTATTGGTGCCCGATTACAAAAGAAACCAGAGGGTGCAAAAATTGTAGAAGTAATTTCTGGCGGTCCTGTTTGGAGAGATGGGAGTTTAGAGGTAGGCGATGAAATCATTAAAGTTGGCCAAAATGGCGAAGAACCTATTAATATTGTAGGCATGCGTTTGGATGACGCCATTAAATTGATAAAGGGTGCCCAAGGTACTGTTGTAGACCTAACGGTGAAAAAAGTAGATGGGTCCTTGGACGTGGTTTCCCTAACAAGGGATGTGGTGGAGCTGGAAGAATCTTATGCCAAATCTGCTTATATCATTAAGGGTGAAGAAAAATTTGGCATCATTAATCTACCTAAGTTTTATGTCGATTTTGAGGATTACAGTGAGCGAAACGCAGCTTCAGATGTAGCTAAGGAAGTAGAACGCCTAAAGCAGGAAGGTGTGGAAGGCCTTATTTTGGACCTTAGGGACAATGGAGGCGGATCGTTAAAAACAGTAGTAGAAATGGCAGGTTTGTTCATTAAGGATGGTCCTGTTGTACAAGTACGTTCTGGTGGTGAGAAGAAAGATGTATACGATGATAAAGATGAAAGGGTGCAGTGGGATGGGCCTCTGGTAATTCTGGTAAACGAGTTATCGGCATCGGCATCAGAAATATTGGCAGCAGCAATGCAGGATTACAAAAGGGGTATCGTAATAGGGAGTAAACAAACTTTTGGAAAAGGTACCGTACAAAACGTAATTCCTTTGTCGAACATTGTTCGTAGTAACGAGCATGGAGATTTAGGTGCTATTAAATTAACAACACAAAAATTCTACCGAATAAATGGTGGCTCTACCCAGCTAGAAGGTGTTAAAAGTGATGTTGTGGTCCCGGACAAATACAGTTATATAGATTTGGGAGAAAAAGATCAGTCCAACCCTTTAAAATGGGATAAAATTTCACCTGCAGAATACACCTTATGGGATGGTTACATTGATTATGACAAGACTATCGCAAATAGTAATAAACGTATGGAAGGTAACCCTCAAATAAAACTGATCGAGGAAAATGCAAAATGGTTGAAGGCAGAGCAGGACGAAACCGATATTTCACTTAATTACAAAACGTATAAGGAAGAGCAAGAAAAGGATAGAGAGCATTCTGACTTCTATAAGAAACTGTCCGATTATGATTCCAAGTTAACTTTTGAATCTTTAAAGTATGAACAGGAGTTGTTTACTAAAGATTCTGTTTTACGTGAAAAGAGAGATCGTTGGCACAAGAATTTAGCTAAAGATGTTTACGTAGAGGAAGCAGTGAACGTCTTGGAAGATTTAAAAATGAACAATATTAAAAACACGAAGTTAGCGAGTAGGGTCAAAAATTAATAAACATATGTTTGAAATCAAAAAAGCCACTCCTTTTGGAGTGGCTTTTTTGATTCTAGGACTTCAATTTATCCCCATGAAGCTTCCGTAACTTTGCTAACTTAGGGTTAATGACTACTTGACAATATCCTTGTGAGGTATTGTTCTTATAATAATCTTGGTGGTCCTTTTCTGCATCGTAGAAAACTCCCATGGGACTAATTTCCGTGATAACAGGGTTTTCGAAATAGGTATCTATTTCTTTAACCATTGCTTGGGCAATTTTCTGTTGTTCAGGATTATTATAATAGATAACTGAACGATATTGTGTTCCAACATCTGCTCCTTGTCTATTTAAGGTGGTAGGGTCGTGGGTGGTCATGAAAATCAATAATATGTCCGCAAAGGAAATTATGGTTGGGTCGTAGGTGACTTGAACCACTTCTGCATGTCCTGTTAATCCTGAACAAATCTCCCTATAGGTAGGTCTGCCCGGAGCCGCGCCACCTGTATAACCAGAGACCACCATAGAGACTCCTTTTACTTCCTGAAAAACGGCTTCCGTACACCAGAAGCAACCGCCGCCTAAGGTGGCAACCTCTTTAGTTGTTTTTTCCATACTATTCTTCCTTCGTTATTTTCATGGATTCCGAATTAATACAATAACGCAGACCACTTGGCTCTGGTCCGTCTGGGAATACATGTCCAAGGTGAGCGTCACAGGTATTGCAAAGCACTTCAACGCGTACCATTCCGAACGAACTATCCTTAAAATACTTGATGGCGTTTTCGGTAATGGGCTGGGTAAAGCTTGGCCATCCGGTTCCTGATTCAAATTTAATCGTAGAATCGAATAGCGGTGTGCTACAGCAAATACATTCATATTTACCTGCGTCGTGGGCACTGCATAGGGCTCCAGAATGCGGTGCTTCAGTTCCTTTTTTTCTAGTAATCCTAAACTGCTCAGGAGTCAATAGTGCTGCCCATTCGTTTTCAGTTTTTTCTACTCTTTTGTCGGGAACGGGATTGCCGCTTACCGAAAAATGAATCACATCTTTCCAAGTAATCATCATAACTTTTCCTTTCTTTTTATTTTTTTTAGCTCTTCCATTGGTCGTATTAGAACCTGAACTCTTACAAAATTAAGCTAAATTTGGCCAATGCGTACGTACTCAAAAAATAGAACAGTTTATACCGTTTTAATAGGCCTCTGTATAGTTGGATTTTGGCTTTTTGAGAATTTTTACACACCAGATACCTACTCTAAAAGTGAACGTCCTATTACGGATAATGCCTTTCCATCTGATTATCTTCCTTCTTCTACTACAGGTGAAATAGTTCAGCATTCCTATTTCTCTCTCTCTTATAACGAACGGTATGAGCAGGCCGAATGGGTAGCCTACGCGTTACAAAAAGAACACTTGACTTATGACGATAGAGAACGGCCTTATTTTATAGAGGACCCTTATGTGAGCACAAAATCTGCTGATTGGCGCAACTATAAAGGGTCTGGTTACGATCGTGGTCATCTAGTACCAGCAGGTGACCGTAGGTTTTCGAAGCAAGCCTATGACGAAACATTTTATACGAGTAATATAAGTCCGCAGGATCGCGAGTTTAATGCGGGTTTATGGAATAGATTAGAGAAGCAGACCCGCGTTTGGGCCAAGCGTTATAAAACGCTTTACGTGATTACAGGTGGTGTCTTAGTGACAGGATTGGAAGAAATAGGGGATGAGGATGTGGCTGTGCCCGATTATTTTTATAAGGTGATTGCAAAGGAAAACAGGGGAGACATAGAAGTACTGGCTTTTTTGATGAAAGGAGAAGAGCAAAACAAACCTTTACAAAAATTTATAGTTCCCTTAGACCGCATTGAGGAGCTTACTGGGATTGATTTTTTTTATGAAATGAACAAGCAAACCCAAGCAAGTATAGAGCAAGAAATTATAGTAAAGAACTGGAAGTTTTAGAAATTCTCTTTGAGCCTATTCGTGTCCATTTTTATAAAAATGAACAGAAGTATGGTAAAGAACAGCAATCCGGATCCACCGTAGCTAAAAAATGGTAATGGAATCCCAATGGTGGGTAATACGCCAATTACCATACCTATGTTTATGAAATAATGTATAAACAAAACCGATATAACACCATAACCGTACATTCTGGCGAAAGCATTTTTTTGACGTTCAGCTAAGGAAATAAGTCTTAATAATAAAAAGGAAAACAGTAAAACTACGGTACCGGTGCCTATAAAGCCCCATTCTTCTCCCACCGTACTAAAAATATAGTCGGTATGTTGTTCTGGCACAAAATCCCCTTTGGTACGTGTGCCTTCTAGAAATCCCTTACCATATATTCCACCAGACTCAATTGCTTTTTCAGATTGATAGGTGTTATAGCCAATTGTCTTTCTTATCTCTTCTAATTTATTTGGGTCTTTTTCTAGACGTAGCCAAAGACCGAAACGATCTCTATGTCTTTGTTCAAATACATTGTTAAAAACAAAGTTTACTGAAAGCGAGAATAGGACAATAGCCAAGGAGATTAATGAAATTGGAATCACCGGTATCTTAAAGGTTTTTCTTTTTAAGGTATAAATAAGAATAATGAGTAGGGCAAGCGCTATGGTTATCCAAATGGTTCCGAACATAAGGGTGGTGACAAAAACCATAATCAACGTAAATCCTATACCTAGGTAGAATAGGGGAAGCCCTTCTCTGAAAATAACAAAAATGAGTGCAAAGAATACCAAAGCACTACCTGGATCAGGCTGTGGAATAATTAAAAGCGCAGGTATGAGTATAATGAGTAGCGCATACAATTGGTCCTTTCTGCGTTTAATGTCTGTTTGGATATCACTCAGGTATTTGGCGAGTGCCAGTGCTGTGGCTATTTTGGCGAGTTCCGAGGGTTGAAAATTCATAAACCCTAAACTATACCATGAGGTTGCTCCGGCAATGGTCTTTCCAAAAACAAAAAGACCCAGAAGGGACAGCATGGATAATAGATAAAGGATGCTTGAAAAGCGTTCGTAAAAATTGACTTCCAGCGCCATAACCACAACGATGGCTACTAAGCTAACACAGATAAAAAAGAATTGTTTGCCGTGCAAAGTACTAAAGTCGAATAAGGATATTTGACTTTCCGTAAACGTACTGGAGTAAATGTTGACCCAGCCAATGGTCACTAAGGACAGATAAATAAGAACACTTACCCAGTCTATACGTTTAAGTATGCTTCTACCAGACACGTTCGTTTATTTTAAAATCCTCTCCACTGTATGGTTTCGCGTATTCACGTTCCAAGGTTTTTTCTAACATCTTTTTTTCTAAATCTGTTCTAGAGATATCTCCCTTAAGATATTTTTCAATCATTAGTGAGGCTATGTGGCCAGCATATCTACCGCCGAAATATCCATTTTCTATATACACAGCAATAGCTATTTTAGGGTTTTCTACGGGAGCAAATGCAATAAAAACAGAGTGATCGGTTAGTTGTGTGCGTACGCCATCGATTTTTGTGAAATTTTCCGCAGTACCTGTTTTACCAGCCGTAGTTATTCCCGGAATTTGAAGCCATCTGGCAGTACCTCCAGGATTTGTAAATACTTTTGTCATTCCTTCGATTATAGGCTCAAAGTGCTCTTTATCAATCGTTGTTTTTTTTGCTTCAGTGAATTTGGGATTGTTAATCGGTTTACCCTCAATCTTTTTTAGGATGTGTGGGGTATGGTAATAACCTCTGTTTGCTATGGCAGCCGTCATATTCGCCAATTGCACTGGGGTAGCCAAAATTTCCCCTTGTCCTATTGCGTTAGAAATGATATAGGAGGAGCTCCATCGGTTATCACCGTACCATTTGTCGTAGTACTCCTTGTTTGGAATCCTTCCTTTTTGTCCAAAAGGCAAATCGTACCCAAGATAATTACCTAGCCCAAAGCTTTTCATATGTTTTTCCCATACATCCATGCCTTCGTCCGTAGTCTCATACTTTTCATATATTTTACGGAAGGTGGCAGCGAAATAGGCGTTGCACGATTTGTAAATTCCATCTACCATACTTCGTGAGCCACCACCGCAATGGCAGCCTCTTTTCTTTCTACCTACGTAAAAGCCGTTGTAGCATCTTACGGTTGTTGATACATCCATTACCCCTTCCTGGAGCGCAATAAGGGCATTTAAGGTTTTAAATGGAGATCCTGGAGGTTGTTGTGCATGTATAGAGCGATCCCAAGTGGGGTTTGCAATAGTGTCGTTATATAATTTTGTATAATTTTTTGATCTCTTGCGACCTACGAGCAGTGAAGGGTCATAGGTAGGTCCGGAAATCATGGAAAGAATTTCTCCAGTAGCGGGCTCAATAGCAACAATACCGCCCCATTTGCCGTTCATCAAAAGTTCCCCATATTCTTGCAGCGTTTTGTCCAAGGTAACGCTTATCTGTTTTCCTTGTTCCGGTAAGGTGTCTAATGCACCCGCTTTATATGGGCCTATATCTCTGTTGAACCTATCTTTCTGTATGTACTGCACTCCTTTCCTTCCACGCAATAAATCTTCATAATACCGTTCAACACCGGTTCTTCCTTTAAGTTCGCCTTGTACATAGTATTTGTTCTTGGCCAGATCCCCCTCGTTTACTTCACTAATGTATCCCAAAACATTTGCTGCGCTGGGCGTATCGTAATAGCGTAGGGAGCGTTTTTGGATATAAAACCCCGTGTATTTTCGCATTTTTTCCTGAAGCTTGGCATAGTCTTGTTTGGATAATTGCGGAACCAAAACCGAGGGTAATCTAGGGGAATATACCCTTGCCCTTCGTAATTTCTCTATAAACTTTTCCTTATCAATGTCCAGCAATGCACAGAACTCCAAAGTGTCCAAGGCTTTTACTTCTCGCGGAATTACCATTACATCGTAGGCCGGATCGTTACCTACCAATAATTCTCCATTTCGATCATAAATATAACCGCGTTCCGGATAATCGTAAATTGCTTTTATAGCTGGGTCTTCCAATACCTGATTTGGGGAAAAACTAAAAATCTGAAGGTAGGACAGCCTGGTCAGAAACATTATTCCGATTAAAACAATCAAGGAGGAAAGAAGAATTTTTCTCATTCTTTTTTAGTGCTAAACAAAGAAATGAAGAGAAGGCATAAAATTAAGGAAGCCAGACCTATCATTAGTGTTTTTTGTATAATTAACAAGCTATTTGCAAAGCTGAAAATTTCAAGTGTAAAGTATGTAAGGTGATGTATTACAATTAATAACGCCAAAAAGGTGAATTGTTGTGCTTTCGTACTGCTGTTTAACTTAAAACTTTGAAATTCATAGTTGACACCAAACACAAAACGCATGATAACAGGTCTAAAATAGGCTATGGTTACGGTAGCTGCAGCATTTATAGCTAAGGTATCGGAAAAAACATCAATGAAGAGCCCTAATAGAAAACTAACAATTAAAAAGGTGGTCCTATTCTCCTTTATCGGATACCAGTAAATAAAAAGTACATAAATCAACGGATTTATAAATCCGAAAAAATTAAGACGATTGAATATGAGTACCTGCACCAAAACAAGCAGTGTAAATCGTAATAAGTTTATGAAGAAGGAATTACTGATCATCCGCTTGTATTTCTGACTCTAGTTCTATGACTTCTTCGCGGTTCAAGTTTTGGATGATATACACGTTTTTGATATTTGTCATATCGTTAAATAGGGCTACATCAATAAAATAGAAGCTTTTAGAGCTGTCAAGGTCAAATTTTGAAATGGTGCCAATGGGTATATTCTCTGGGAAAATACTGCTACTTGCTCCAGTAAGAACGGTATCACCAATGCTTAAAGGCGCTAATCTGGGGATATCTATAAGTTGAACTGTAGTATAATTCTTTGTATCCCATACCAAAGAGCCAAAATGGTTGGAGTTCTTGATTTTTGCGTTGATTCTGGATTTGTCATTAAGTATACTCTGTACCGATGCAAAAGCATTAGAGGTGTTCTCCACAATTCCTAAAATACCTTTATCTGTAATTACACCCATGTCCTGAGCAATACTATCTACCTTTCCTTTATTAATTGTGATATAGTTTCGTTGATTGGAAAAACTATTTTTAACTACTTGGCCTGTTACTACGGTATAGCTTAATGAGGTATCTATTTTTGATACAACGGTTGTTTCTTTATTGTAGAGTTGATGTCTCAGGATTTCGTTTTCCTTTAGTAAACTTTCATTTTCTTCTCTCAGATCAAAGTAAGATGTAGTGTTTGTAGATAATTCATAAATACTGCCGGAGACATAGTGTGCAGAATTTAAAAACTTGGACTGATGATACGAATGAGATCGAAACGTGAATACAAAGGCAATGAACAGAAGAAAGATATAAAGTAAAAACGTTTTATATCGAATCAGAAAATTTATAATCTGCTGCATTCACCTTTAAATTTTCAAAATGCTTGTTTTCCTGCATAGCGAATATTGATATGCAGGTTCAATTAAAATTATTTTATAAGGATGCTCTTGTATCGTTCGAGATTTTTTAACGCTATCCCAGTTCCTCTAACTACTGCTCTTAGCGGATCTTCCGCAATGTATACAGGAAGGTCTGTCTTCTGTGATAACCTGCGGTCCAACCCACGCAACATAGAACCCCCACCTGCTAAATAAATACCGGTATTGTAAATATCAGCCGCCAACTCCGGAGGTGTTTGTGATAAAGTTTCCATCACGGCATCTTCTACACGTAAAATAGACTTGTCTAAGGCTTTTGCTATTTCCCTGTAGGATATCTGAACTTGCTTCGGTTTTCCAGTCAATAAATCTCGTCCTTGTACAGATTTTTCATCTGGTGGTGACTGCAAATCTTCGGTAGCGGAACCTATTTCAATTTTAATTGCTTCTGCCGTGCTTTCCCCTACATATAAGTTATGTTGGGTACGCATGTAATAAATTATATCGTTTGTGAATACATCACCTGCAATTTTTACGGATTTGTCGCAAACAATTCCACCTAGTGCAATTACAGCAATTTCTGTGGTACCACCTCCAATATCAACAATCATATTTCCTTTGGGCTGCATAATATCTAATCCTATACCTATAGCTGCCGCCATAGGTTCGTGTATTAGATACACTTCTTTACCGTTTACGCGTTCAGCAGATTCCTTTACGGCTCGCATCTCTACCTCGGTAATTCCAGAAGGAATGCAGATGACCATACGCAAGGCCGGTGGGAACCATTTTTTCTTTAATGCCGGAATATTTTTGATGAACATGTTAATCATCTTTTCCGAAGCATCAAAGTCAGCAATTACGCCGTCTTTTAGTGGACGAATGGTCTTGATATTTTCGTGGGTTTTTCCCTGCATCAGACTTGCCTCTCTGCCAACAGCAATGATTTTCCCACTAATTCTATCCCTGGCTACAATAGACGGGCTATCGACTACCACTTTGTCGTTATGAATGATAAGGGTATTAGCAGTACCTAGGTCAATGGCTATTTCCTCGGTCAAGAAATCAAAAAATCCCATAGATTATTGTTTGGTTATGGATAAATAGGTGCGTTTCATCGGTAAAAGTAGTAAAATTAATGCTTAAAATGACGTGTACCTGTCATCACCATAGAAATTCCGTTCTTATTGCAATAATCTACACTCAATTGATCTTTGATAGAGCCTCCTGGCTGTATCACACTGGCAACACCTGCTTTGTCTGCTATTTCGACACAATCAGGGAATGGGAAGAAAGCATCACTGGCCATTACGGCGCCTTTTAAATCGAATTTAAATGATTGTGCCTTATGAATTGCTTGGTTCAAAGCATCTACGCGCGAAGTTTGACCTGTACCGCTGGCGCATAGTTGTTTGTTCTTTGCTAAAATAATAGTATTGGACTTCGTATGCTTACATAACTTGGATGCAAACAAAAGGTCTTCTAGCTCTTGTGGGTTCGGCTTATTTTCTGTGGCATAGCTAAGGTCTTCTAGGCTGTCAGTTTTATAATCCTTGTCTTGGAGCAGCATTCCATTTAAACACGTTCTCACTAGCATTTCTGGCATTTTAGTTTCATTCTGTACCAGGATGATTCTGTTTTTCTTGCCTTTTAATATTTCTAATGCATCTGCCGCATAGCTAGGGGCTATGACTACTTCGCAAAACAGTTGGTGTATTTCTTCGGCTGTCGCTTTATCTATTTCTTTATTGCTAATGAGTACGCCTCCAAAGGCGGAAACAGGGTCGCCTGCCAAGGCATCTATATACGCTTGATGAAGTGTTTCTCGTTGCGCTAAACCACAGGCGTTATTGTGTTTAAGAATAGCAAATGTAGGAGCATCGTTCTTAAACTCACCCATTAGATTTACCGCTGCATCTACATCCAGTAAGTTGTTGTAAGAGAGTTCCTTACCATGGAATTTGGAGAACATCGCATCGAAATCACCAAAGAAAAAACCTTTTTGATGTGGGTTTTCCCCGTAACGTAATACTTTTCCATTGGTCTCACTGATTTTTAGCGCAGCTATATCATGGTCTTTGTTAAAATAGTTAAAGATAGCAGTATCATAATGCGAGGAAACGTTGAAGGATTTTGCTGCAAAACGTTTTCGATCTTCCAAAGTGGTGCTGCCGTTTCCGTTAGAAATCACATCTAGAAAATCCGAGTAATCCTCCATAGAAGAAACACAGAGCACATCCTTAAAATTTTTGGCCGCTGCACGGATTAATGAAATTCCACCGATATCAATTTTTTCTATAATATCTTGTTCTGCCGCGCCACTGGCTACCGTTTTTTCAAAGGGGTATAAATCAACAATGACAATATCCAACTGTGGAATATTAAATTCTACCAATTGGGCTGCATCGCTCTCATTGTCTTGTCGGTTCAAAATACCACCAAAAACTTTTGGGTGTAACGTTTTTACCCGTCCGCCTAAAATAGATGGGTAGCTGGTAACGTCCTCAACCGGTGTAACAGGGATGCCCAAATCCGTAATGAATTTCTCGGTACCGCCTGTAGAATAGATGGTAATACCAAGTTCTTGGAATTTTTTAACAATGGGTTCTAACCCGTCTTTATGAAATACGGAAATTAGGGCAGAAGTCGCTTTTTTAACAGTGCTCATTTGATGTGCTTGTGGTTAGTAGTATAAGCACACAAAAGTAATTTTTTTAAGGCGGTATTTTGATTTAGGTTATCAACAAATAAGAGAAAGTTTTAAAGAATCTGAGCAACTTGGGCATTTACAAATTCCAAAAAGCGCTCATCAGATTCGGTAAATGGATCTGGCGTGTTGGAATCAATGTCTATTTGGCCAATATTTTCACCGTTTACGAAGAGTGGTACCACAATTTCGGCCTTTACGGTAATGCTACAGGCAATATAGTTGTTCTGTGCCATTACATCAGGCACCACAAAGTTCTGATTGCTTACCGCAACTTGGCCACAAATACCTTTCCCAAATGGGATTACAGTGTGATCTGTTGGAGCACCGGCGTAGGGTCCTAGCTTTAGTTCCTCTTTATCACCGTTTCTAAAATAAAACCCAACCCAATCATAATGAGTAACGTTTTCTTTGAGTAGATTACAAATCTCTTGAAGTTTAGTATCTGTTTTGACTACCGAATTGGTTATGGCAGTTATTTGAGAACGTAGGCTGTCTAACATGAGTTCTTTTTTTAAAAATATCTGTCAAAAGTCGATTTTTATGTAGAAACTAACAATACTAATCGCCTTAAATATTCGTTAACTCTATATATTGGAAATTCAAAAACGGTATCTTTGTAACGTGAATAAAGTATTACATAAAACAATGTCTTTGATAATGGCGCTATTCGTGCTATTCTCAACGATGTCTTTTTCTTTGGATATTCATTACTGTGGTGACCACTTGGTAGATTTTAGTCTTTTTGACACCGCAGATACTTGCATGATGAAAGCGAAAATGTCCAAATCGTCTAGCGAATGTGTTGTAATGGACATGGATTGCTGCTCAGATGTAGAAATTGTTATTGAAGGTCAAGATGACGTTAAAATTGCTTTTGACCAATTCACTTTCGAACAACAGGTATTTATTACTTCTTTTACATTCTCCTATATTAATTTGTTTGAGGGTTTTGATTCAAACGTAATCCCATTTAAAGACTACTCCCCACCTCCGCTGATACGGGATATTCATATCCTAGATCAGTCTTTCTTAATTTGATTTTTAAACAGTACTCTTTTTGCCCTATGGTTCTTCCGTTTAGGGTTGAATTTGTTGTGTTTGTTTTTCTGTATTCCAGAATCCCATTCGGTTCATAACTGTTTAATTATCAAACTATATGCTTAATAGAGCTATCAAATATCTTATAGAAAACAAACTAGTTGCAGTTTTAATGCTCGCCCTATTTATAGGTTGGGGCATAGTAAGCGCGCCTTTTGGTTGGGACACCGGTTTTCTACCTTCTAATCCTGTTGCAGTAGATGCCATTCCAGATATTGGGGAAAACCAGCAGATTGTTTTTACCAAGTGGCAAGGTCGTTCACCACAAGATATTGAAGACCAAATTACGTATCCATTAACGAGTTCATTACTCGGTATTCCTGGAGTAAAAACAATTCGTAGTTCTTCTATGTTTGGTTTTTCAAGTATCTATATCATTTTTGAAGAAGATATCGAGTTTTACTGGTCACGTAGTCGGATTTTAGAGAAGCTAAATTCACTACCAGCTAACCTATTACCAGATGGGATAAACCCATCTTTAGGACCCGATGCTACAGGTTTAGGGCAAATATATTGGTACACTTTAGAAGGGCGTGATTCAGCAGGAAATGTAACTGGCGGCTGGGATTTACAGGAGCTGCGTAGCATTCAAGACTATTACGTAAAATATGGATTATCCTCGGCAAGTGGTGTTTCAGAAGTTGCCTCTATAGGCGGTTATGTTCAGGAATATCAAGTGGATATTGACCCTGAAAAAATGCGCCAATACACTATTGGTTTAAGCGATGTTGTAAAAGCGGTAAAGGAAAGCAACCAAGATATTGGGGCGCAGACCTTGGAAATAAATCAAGCAGAATATTTAGTTCGTGGTTTGGGTTATGTGAAATCTGTGGCTGACATTGAAAATGCCGTAGTTACTTCAGAAAATTTCACTTCTATACGAATCAAGGATATTGCAAAAGTAAATTTAGGGCCTCAAACCAGACGTGGTATTTTAGATAAAGAAGGTGCTGAAGTTGTGGGTGGTGTCGTTGTGGCTCGTTACGGTGCAAACCCAATGGAAGTGATTAATAATGTGAAAGACCAAATAGGGGAACTTTCATCCGGATTACCGACTAAAGTTTTGGCAGACGGTCGCACTTCACAAGTAACCATTGTGCCGTTTTATGATCGTACAGAACTCATTCAAGAAACACTTCACACGCTCAATGAAGCCCTAACACTTGAAATTTTAATAACAATTCTGGTTATCATCGTTATGATGTTCAACCTGCGCGCATCCATCCTAATTTCAGGATTATTGCCCGTTGCCGTGTTGATGGTTTTTATTGCGATGAAGCTATTCAAGGTAGATGCAAACATTGTTGCCCTTTCAGGTATTGCTATAGCCATAGGTACCATGGTAGATGTTGGCGTCATACTTGCCGAAAATATGATTCGGCATTTGGAGGATGAAAAATTACGATTTAAAGAAAGTGGAATCGAATACACGACTAATGAGATTGTTTACAATGCTACTGCGGAAGTTTCAGGAGCAATATTAACAGCAGTTCTGACTACCATCATTAGTTTTATACCGGTTTTCACATTGATAGGTGCTGAAGGGAAATTATTCAGACCGCTGGCATTTACAAAAACAATGGCACTTTCTGCGGCCTTAGTGATTGCACTTTTCTTGATACCGCCATTTGCAGCTTTCTTGTTTAGGAAAATGAATATTAGAGAACGTTTTAAATATATTCTCAACGGTTTGCTTATTACACTGGGTATTGCTGCTGTTATTTATGGCTATTGGTTGGGTCTGATTTTGATTGCCTTTGGTTGCTGTGGATTGTTTTTTTCGCTTAAAGCGAAAAAAAGGAATTCGATAATTTTTTCACTTTTCGCTTTCCGTTTTTCACTTAATCAAAACGTAGTCAACATCATTATCTCTTGTATTGCAATTGTAGTCTTACTTGCTGAATATTGGCGACCGCTTGGTTTCGATCGCAGCATATTAATGAACCTGATTTTTGTAGCGATTATCTGCTTTGGATTACTCGGTGTGTTTTCAATTTTCCAAAGGTATTATGACAACATATTACGTTGGGCACTTCAAAACCGACTGCTATTTTTAATAATTCCAACCACGGTGTTGATTTTAGGAGTGGTTATAATGCGAAATACTGGTAAAGAATTTATGCCATCGCTTAACGAAGGTTCATTTCTTTTAATGCCTACTTCTTTACCGCACGCAGGTGTAGAAGAAAATAAGCGGGTACTGCAACAACTCGATATGGCAGTTGCCACTATTCCTGAAATAGAAACTGTAGTTGGGAAAGCTGGACGAACAGAATCTGCGCTCGACCCTGCACCGTTATCGATGTATGAAAATATGATTCAGTATACATCTGAATATATGCGGAATGAAGCAGGCGAGCGACAACGGTATCAAATCAATGAAGACGGATTGTTTGTGCTGAAAAATGACAAGTTCATCATCAATCCAAATAATGAAATCGATGATGATGCAAACTATGAAGCATCTCAACTAAAAATGAATGCAACTCGTGAGGACTTAATTCCTGATGATGATGGCGAATATTACCGTAATTGGCGACCAAAAATAAACAGTCCTGATGATATTTGGAATGAAATCGTTAAGGTTACTAAATTCCCAGGAGTAACGTCTGCGCCTAAGCTACAACCTATTGAGACGCGTCTTGTAATGCTACAAACTGGTATGCGAGCACCCATGGGAATTAAAGTAAAAGGGCCTGATTTAAAAACCATTGAAGCATTTGGTTTGCAATTGGAAACGTTATTAAAAACATCTGAGGGCGTTAAAGAACAAGCTGTTTTTGCAGACCGTATTGTAGGTAAACCCTATTTGTTAATTGATATAAAACGAGAGCAACTAGCGCGATACGGAATTTCAATTATGGATGTCCAGGAAGTACTTCAAGTAGCTGTAGGCGGTATGCCATTGACCCAAACCGTAGAAGGTCGTGAGCGTTATGGCGTTCGTGTTCGGTATCCTAGAGAGTTACGTAGCAATCCAGACGACCTCAAAAAGATTTATGTGCCTGTAGAAAAAGGCAGTCCTGTTCCTTTAGGCGAGTTGGTAGATATTCGCTATGAACAAGGTCCGCAAGTAATTAAAAGTGAAGACACCTTCCTTGTGGGTTATGTGCTTTTTGATAAGCTAGATGGTTTTGCCGAGGTAGATGTGGTTGAAAATGCACAGGCATTGTTCAAAGAGAAAATTGAGGCTGGCGAGTTAATCGTTCCTAAAGGTATCAGTTACAAATTTACGGGTACCTATGAAAATCAATTACGAGCGGAGAAAACACTTTCTGTTGTCGTTCCTCTGGCACTAGTAATTATTTTCTTAATTCTATACTTCCAGTTTAAATCTGTCAGCACGTCGCTTATGGTATTTTCCGGAATTACAATAGCTTTTGCAGGCGGTTTCATAATGATTTGGTTGTACGGACAAGATTGGTTCTTCAATTTTAATCTGTTTGGGGAAAATATGCGAGACTTATTCAATATGAAAACCATCAATTTAAGTGTGGCAGTTTGGGTAGGGTTTATTGCGCTTTTCGGTATTGCTACAGATGATGGCGTGGTAATGGCAACCTATCTCACACAAACTTTTGACAGAGAAAAACCTAAAGACAAAAAAGAAATTCGATTGGCAACCTTGGAAGCTGCCGGTAAAAGAATACGCCCTTGTCTAATGACAACCGTAACAACCATTCTGGCGCTGTTACCCATACTCACATCTACAGGAAAAGGAAGCGATATAATGATACCTATGGCTATTCCGATTTTTGGTGGGATGCTAATCGACATAACTTCTTATTTCTTATTACCTGTGCTATATAGCTGGAAGAAAGAATATCAACTTAAAAGAGCAAACAGATGAAAAATATAAAAATCATAATATGTCTTTTGTTTGTCTCTGCTGTTGCCAAAGCACAACAATTACAGACATATATCGAGGAAGCAAATGGCAATAATCCAGAAATTCAGGCTTTTAATTTACGGTACAACATCGCTGAAGAAAAAGTAAATGAAGTAGACTGGATTCCCAACACAGAATTTAGTGCAGGCTATTTTGTAAGCGAACCTGAAACAAGAACAGGAGCGCAACGCGCTCGGTTTGGCTTTAGGCAGATGCTACCTTGGTTTGGCACTATTACAGCTAGAGAGAATTATGCAACTTCAATGGCTGAAGCTGAATATGTAGAAATAACCATCGCCAAAAGAAAATTGGCACTCTCAGTTGCCGAAATCTATTACAAGCTTTATGAAGTTAGAGCGCAACAAAAAGTGCTTGACGAGAATATTCAATTATTGAAAACCTACGAGAAACTAGCACTAACATCAATAGCCGTTGGTAAAGCATCAGCAGTAGATGTGTTGCGATTACAGATACGGCAGAACGAATTAGTTCAAGAAAAAGAAGTTTTGGAGCAACAGGCATTTGGGATTCAGACGGCTTTTAATAAATTGTTGAATAGGGCATATGATACATCGGTAGAAACCGTAACTATTTTGCCATTGCCTGATGAAGATATCGTCTTTGGCTATGATGCATTAGCGCTCAATCCTGAACTGCTTAAATACGACAAACTCTACGAATCTGTTTCACAATCCGAATTGTTGAACCAACGTGAAGGCTTACCAATGATAGGTTTTGGTGTAGATTATCTACCAGTTTCTGAACGAGCTGATATGAATTTTAGTGATAACGGTAAGGATATCTTAATGCCTATGGTTTCTGTTACTGTTCCGCTCTTCAACAACCGCTATAAATCAATTACAAAGCAAAACGAATTGCGTCAAAGACAAATTGAGATGCAAAAAAAGCAGCGGTTGAATGTTTTGGAATCTGCTTTCGCGAAAGCGATATCACAACGAAATCAGGCTAGAATTAAATACAATACACAAAAAAAGAATTTGAAACAAGCAAATGATGCCGAAGAAATTCTTATTAAAAATTACGAAACTGGTACGATTGATTTTAATGATGTTCTTGATATTCAGGAGTTACAATTAAAGTTTCAAATCAATCAAATAAATGCTGTAACAACATACTATAAGCAGAGTGCAGTAGTCAATTATTTAATAACTCAATAAACACAGAACAATGAAAAACTTAAAATCGATTTTAGTAGTAATGGTAGTATTAGTATCAATGGTGTCTTGTAAAGACAACAAAGCAGAAGCAAAAACGGAAACTACAGAAAAACAAGGAACCGAATACACGGCTGCTTATGTATGTCCAATGCATTGTAAAGATAGTGGTAGCGACAAAGAAGGTACTTGCGACACCTGTGGAATGACGCTTGTAAAAAATGAAGAGCATAAAGCAAATGGGCACACCCACGAATAGACTTTAAAAACATCAAATGAAACACACCTATCACATACACGGAATGACCTGCAATGGTTGTCGCAGTCACGTTGAGCAAACACTTTCTAAAGTGGAAGGTGTAACCAATGCATCGGTAGATTTAGAAACAGCAGAAGCAACTATCGAGATGGAACCTCACATTTCTATAGAGGCCTTTCAAGATGCACTTGTAAAAGATGGCGAACGCTACAGTATCCATATGCAAAAAGAAAATGAAAGCGGAACAATGAAAAAGATCTATAGCGTACACGGAATGACCTGCAATGGTTGTCGCAGTCACGTAGAAGAAACACTTTCAAAAGTAAAAGGTGTGACCAATGCGTCGGTAGATTTAGAAAAAGCAGAAGCAACTATCGAGGTGGAATCTCACATTTCTATTGAAACGTTTCAGAAAGCGATGATTGAGGGCGGTGGTACATACAGTATTCATAAACGTGGAGAACACCAGAAAACGATAGAAACCAAAAAGGAAAAGCCCAAAGGAAAAGGAACAGGCACATTTTATTGTCCAATGCATTGCGAAGGCGATAAAATCTACAACAAACTTGGAGACTGTCCCGTATGCGGAATGGATTTAGTGGAAGAACAAAACCTATCGGCAGTAACATCTGAACAATGGACCTGCCCGATGCATCCAGAAGTTGTAAAAGAAGAAGCAGGAGCTTGCCCTATTTGCGGAATGGATTTAGTGCCTTTGCAACCAGACCTCTCTGCCGAGGAGAAGACCTATAAAAGATTGTTGAAGAAATTCTGGATAGCAGTTGGTTTCGCACTTCCTATTTTCTTAATTGCGATGAGCGAGATGATTCCAAATAATCCATTGTATGATGTAATGGAGCAAAAGGGGTGGAATTGGATTCAGTTTGCGCTATCAATTCCTGTTGTGTTTTATGCCACTTGGATGTTCTTTGAGCGTGCCTATAAAAGTATAAAAACGTGGAATCTCAATATGTTTACCCTTATCGGAATCGGTGCAGGCGTAGCGTGGCTGTTTAGTGTTTTTGGAATGTTGTTTCCAGACTTTTTCCCTGAACAATTTAAAACAGAATCAGGAGCAGTACATGTTTATTTTGAAGCAGCAACCGTAATTCTTACCCTAGTTTTAATGGGTCAGGTTTTAGAGGCAAGAGCGCACAGTAAAACCAATTCCGCAGTCAAGGAATTATTAAAGCTTGCACCTAATAAAGCAGTACGCGTGGTTGATGGGAATGAAGAAGAAGTTTCCATTGATAAAATTGAAAAGGGAGATACTCTTAGAGTTAAACCAGGCGATAAAATCCCTGTGGACGGTATTATTACCGAAGGAAAAACGACAGTAGATGAATCCATGATTTCTGGAGAACCTATCCCCGTTGATAAAATTGAAGATGACAACGTAAGTAGCGGCACCATCAATGGAAATCAATCTTTCTTGATGAAAGCCGAAAAAGTAGGTAGTGAGACACTACTTTCTCAAATCATACAAATGGTAAACGATGCGAGTCGCAGTCGTGCACCTATTCAAAAACTGGCAGATACCGTTTCAGGATATTTCGTACCTGTTGTGGTGGCCATTTCATTAATCACTTTTGGAGTCTGGGCAATTTGGGGTCCAGAACCGGCCTATGTGTATGCTTTGGTCAATGCTATTGCGGTATTAATTATAGCCTGCCCTTGTGCCTTAGGGTTAGCCACGCCTATGTCCGTAATGGTTGGTGTTGGTAAAGGGGCTCAGAATGGTGTGTTGATTAAAAATGCCGAAGCGCTGGAAAAAATGGACAAGGTAACTACCTTGATAGTGGATAAGACAGGAACTATTACTGAAGGAAAACCGACGGTTGAGAAAATAGGTGTATTTGGTTCAAACTTTTCTGAAACTGAAATGCTACATTTCATTACATCCCTAAACAGTTCTAGCGAACATCCGCTGGCCGCAGCAACCGTGAAATACGGTAAAGAACAAAAAATCGAACTATCAAAAACCGAAAATTTTATTGCGGTTACTGGAAAGGGTGTAGAGGGAACAGTTGATGGTAAAAAACTAGATTTAGGAAATGCCAAAATGATGGAATATGCAAAAGCCACTATTTCTTTAGAAATGGAAGCCGAGGTACAATCATTTCAAAAACAGGGCAAAACAGTTTCTTATTTGGCTGTAGATAGCGAAGTGTCTGGCTATGTGGTTATTGGGGATAAAATTAAAGAAACAAGTGCTAAAGCCATTAGAGAATTACAAAATAAAGGCATCGCTGTTATAATGCTTACTGGTGATAATCACGATACTGCCCAAGCGGTAGCGAGTGAACTCAACCTTGCCGACTTTAAAGCGGGAATGTTACCAGAAGACAAACTCAAAGAAGTAACAAAATTACAGGAAAAAGGAAAAGTGGTCGCAATGGCTGGCGATGGTATTAACGATGCGCCTGCATTAGCTAAAAGCGATGTAGGTATCGCAATGGGAACAGGAACCGATGTTGCTATTGAGAGTGCTATGATTACACTTGTAAAAGGGGATTTACACGGTATTGTGAAAGCAAAGAATCTAAGCCACACTGTAATGAAAAATATCAAGCAAAATCTATTTTTTGCATTGATATATAACACCCTAGGGGTCCCTATTGCGGCAGGTGTTTTATTCCCATTTTTTGGTATATTATTATCGCCAATGATTGCGGCACTTGCAATGAGTTTTAGTTCGGTATCGGTTATAGTAAATGCCCTGAGATTAAAAACAAAATCAATTAACTAATCCATGATTATAATGAAAAAAAATATTTTATATATCGGTATTGCAGTAATTATTGGACTAGTTGGCGGTTATCTATTATTTGGAAATAACGCTAATACGTCAAATCAAGAACTATCGGACAGTCATAGTCATTCCGAAGAGGCTAAGAATCAATTATGGACGTGTTCAATGCATCCTCAAATAATGCAAGCAGAACCAGGAGATTGCCCTATTTGCGGCATGGAATTAATTCTAGCGGAGTCAGGTGGGGAAGGATTGGCTATGAACGAGATAAAAATGACCAAGAACGCCATGGCATTGGCGAATGTGCAAACAACTATCGTTGGTAATGAAATAGCAGATAATGAAGGTGTGATTTCGCTTTCGGGAAAAATTACAGAAAACAAGGACGAAACTGCAACACAGCCTGCACATTTTGATGGTCGTGTCGAGC